>Ga0224555_1000885_pt1 | contig 45223 bp, 43 predicted proteins | sample 714S23034metaG_FD_180687 | JGI IMG/M metagenome (GOLD analysis project Ga0224555, IMG submission 180687) | Peat soil microbial communities from Stordalen Mire, Sweden - 717 S2 30-34 | ecosystem: Environmental > Terrestrial > Soil > Wetlands > Peat | place: Sweden: Norrbotten County, Stordalen...
GGCGGGCGATGAGGTCCTCCTCGATCCGTTGCCGGCGCTTTGGAAGCTCGCTCCATGACTTCCCAAAGAACCCATAGGATCTCCGCGCAAGACACTCATAATCCGGCAGCCAGGATTCCATGCTGGAGATCGAGACGCCTTCCCCGTCTTGAACGTGGATATCCGTGATCGAGAAAATCTCGAGTACGGACAGGGGCGTGGCGACGACGCCCTTCTCGATCAGGGCCCGGTTCGTCTTGGATAAATAATCCTGTCCCTGCTTCCCCGCCAGCTCGCGGTAGATCCGGCCGAAGATTTTTCGAGGCGTGAAACGACAGGCCCACTCCGTAAATGGGCTCCGCGAAGCCCGCGTCATTCTTTGCCGCAACTCGGGATCGCCAAGAAAATCTCCGTTAGGGTCCTGAAGGTGCAAGAATACGCCTCCGGCCGCCTGAAGGGCGCGGACAGCGCCAAGAAACGCGGGCAGATCCGGCACGTGATGCAGAACGGAGCAGGTTACGATCAATTCGTACGGTTTCCCGGGCGGGAGGGCATTCAAAAGCCCCTCATGGCATACCGACGGCGCCTTCCACCCCGAAGCCCGTCTGGAGGCCTGTTGGAGCATGGATCGAGAAGTATCCAGCAGGTCTATGGCCTTGATGCGGCGGCCAATCGCGGTTTTCAGGAGGCAATCGGAAGCCAGGCCCGTACCGCATCCGATATCCAGCAGGCGTATTTCTTCGGGCGCGTGCGGGTCGGCGCGAAGCCAATCTCCGACTAGCAACTCAAACTGCCGGGGAAGGCTTTCCCACATGTCCCGGTGCTCCCGGTCGTAGACCTCCGATTCAAAATCGTGAAATAGAACGTTTACCGACCGATGAAATTCTTCGGGACTGCAGCGGACGCCGTGTCGATCCATGATCCCGCGCAGTGTGGAATGAGCTTGCAAAACAGGCTGGGAGCTTGCAGGCATGGGTCAATTTCAAGCTCTACTGTAGCATGGGAAGGAGTCCAAGCCCATGTTAACGTTGAGTTGAGAGGATTATTGGTGCTCAGCCCCGCGAATCCCCGCAGCATGCCCGCACCGTTCCTCCCGCCCCGGGGGGCTTTCGGCGGCAACCGGATTGCCCCACCCGATTCGGCGCGGCGAGTCGAGGGCGCCAGCGCGGTGCAGTTTTTGGCGTTCAGAATGGCGCTGGTCCTGGTGTTTATACGCTTCAGCATCATTCACCAACTCCTGACCTATCTGATCCATGTCAATTTATATCTGCTGTACCTCTTCGGAATTCCCACGTTGCTGGGGGTTGTGCTTGCCGGGGGGGTGCAGCGCACGCTGCGCGGACGGCCGGCGGTCTACTGGACCGTCTTTGCGGTCTGGCTGATCGCGGGCATACCGTTCAGTTCGTGGCGGGGCGGCTCGGCCGGCGCTCTCAACGCTTATATCAGAACCGACTTCCCCATGCTTTTTGTCATTGCGGGTCTGACTCTCACGTGGCGGGAGTGCCAATCCATGATGCGCGCAATCGCGGCGAGCACCGTGATCATTATGTCGGCCGGGAAACTCTTTCAAGATAACAGCGGCCTTTTCGGGGAGCGGCTGGCCATTAACTTCGGCACGATTTCGAACTCGAACGATTATGCCTGCCATTTAGTCCTGGTGTTGCCGTTTGTGATCTGGATTGGGCTTACCGCCAAGTCCAAAGCGCTCCGATTGGCGTCGTGGGGCTGGGTCGGCTACGGCGTTCTCCTGGCTTTGAAGACCGCATCCCGCGGCGCGTTCCTGGCATTGATAGCCGGCGCTTTGTACTGGCTGTTTCGCGGTACGATGCGCCAGCGGATCGGGCTGCTGGCCGCCGGTCCGATCGTGGTCTTCGCGCTGATCGTCTTTGTGCCGCGGAGCTCCTTGATCCGCATCGTTTCGTTCTCCGCCACGGATGCGGGCGCATCGCAAGAAGCCCTGGAGTCCACGGTGATGCGGCGGTACCTGCTGGAGCAAAGCATCGTCTATACGCTCCAGCACCCGATTTTCGGGGTAGGTCTGGCGCAATTCGGCGCCTTCGAAGGGGAGCACAACCAGATCGTGGGCACGCACGGGTCCTGGCACGAGACGCATAACACGTACACGCAGGTATCGAGCGAGTGCGGGATGCCCGCGCTGGCGCTTTTCATCGCCGGCATCGGATCTACATTTCTCCTGATGAACCGGGTGTACCGGCAAGCCCGCAAGAGGCCTGAATGCGAGGACCTGCGGATTGCGGCATTTTGCATCATGATGGCCATGACGACGTGTTGCACGGCGATCACCTTCGTGAATTTCGCTTACTTTTTCTACCTGCCCGCCATGTCCAGTTTGGCAATTGCGGTTTACCGGGCGGCGCAAGACGAGTTCGCCAACCGGTCCTCCGCTCCCGTGGAACCGCAGCCCGGCTCGGCCCAGCAACGCTGGCTGCCCCAGCGGAAGCCTGTTGCGCCCGCCGCAAGGTAAGGTTCGCAGGCGGCGCCGAGTGTCCGAATTGAGGACGTACAATCGGCAATAGGCACGTTCGTGACTCTATTACCGGATCGCTCGACGCTACTGTTGCCCTTCAGGGAGGACGTCTCGAACTGCGCGCAGCCGTTGCGGGTAGGAGTGGTCCTCGACGGCAGCCGCCCCGCGCCGTGGATGGCCGCCCTCATCTCGTTGCTGAGACAGCTTCCGGGAGTTGACGTTCGCATTCTCGGTGTTACTGGCCGGCCCCCGGCAGCGCCGAAGCGGCCATCCTGGTTGACGGATCGCCTTTACTCCGCGAGCCGGGCGAGATTCGATCCATTCGGGGACATTCCCGTTGGCGGGACCGAATCCGCCATTCTCGACTCTGTGGACGCCGTCCGCGCCGCTGGCTGCGGAGTGCTCATCTGGCTGGCCGGCTGCAAAGATCCCGGGGTGGCGCTCGGCGGCCTGGCGGAATATGGAATCTTCACTGTGCGCTTCGGGGGACGAAATCAGCCCATCCCCTTTTGGGACGAGGTGGCCAACAGCCAGGCGACCTCGACCGCGACCATTTACTGGCACGAATCCTCGTTCGCACATGGCCGGGCGGTTCGGAAAGTGGAAACCTCCACTTTCCAGCAGCTTTTCTTTACCCGGAACGCGGAGGAGCCTCTGGCCGGAGCCATTCGGGTGTTGGCCGGCTTGTGCCTGGAGATTCAGCGGGGAGGCAGGCAGTGCGCGGAAAAGCTTCGCCGTCTTGCGAATGAACCGATGGGAGGGGCCGTCCCCGCGAATTACCCGACGGCCTTCGAGGCGGGGCGATTCGTCCTGAGGAAACTGGCGCAAAGCGCGCAATGGCGTTGGAAAACCCGCGGCAAAACAGCCAGGTGGTTTGTCGCCATGCGGCGGAACTCCGGCGGTTCCATCACCGATCCGGACCGGCTGGATTTAAGCGGGTTTAGAGAAGTCCCTCTTCCTCGGGGGAGCGAGGAGATGGCGGACCCTTTTCTCCGCGAAGCCGAAGGGCGCAATTACCTGCTGTTTGAGGAAGTGGCGGCCGGATCGTCGTGGGGCCGGCTTGCGTGCGTCGAGGTATTCGAGAACGGCTCCTGCTCGGAAATGAAGATCATCCTGCAGCGGGACCATCACCTCTCATACCCTTGCGTCGTGCCGGCCAATGGCGAGTTGTTCCTGCTGCCCGAGAGCTATGAAGCCGGCCGGGTAGATCTCTACCGCTTCTCGCGCTTTCCGTGGGAAGTCGAGCTCGTGTCGTCGCTCGTCGAGGGGCTGGCGCTGGTGGATACGACGCCCATTCTTCTGGACGGCCGATGGTACTTCTTCACCACTACGCCGCCGCCCTTCATGGAGACTCTTCTTTTCCTGGCGGACCGCCTGGACGGCGCTTGGAACCTGCATCCTTGCAGCCCCATTTCGGTTTCGGCGAGAAACAGCCGGTCCGCCGGCAATCTCTTTTGGAGGAATGGGCGGCTCTACCGGCCCACTCAGGATTGCTCGGCGCGCTACGGTTATGCCATCCAGGTGAACGAGGTTGTCCGGCTGACGCCGGCCGAATTTGAAGAGCGCCCGGTGAATTGGATTCCGCCGGCGTGGAGTCCGGGGCTGCTGGGGACGCACACCTGGAACGAATCGAGCCGGCTGCAAGTCATCGATGGCATCCGCTGGCAAGCCGGGGCGGGCCCCAAAAGCGGTTAATGCTAATATCGTGCATCGTGAAAGAATAGGGCAAGTTATTATGCAGGATTCACATTTCGAACGATTGGCGGGCTGTTTTGAAATAGTCTTTCCGAACTTGAGCCGGAAGGACATCCCCGCCGCTACCCACGATAGCGTTGCCGAGTGGGACTCTATCGCACAGGTGACTTTACTCAGCCTGATCGGAGAGGCGTTCGGCATCGACATCGACTTCGAAGAGTTTGAAGGGGCGACGTCTTTTGCCGCTATCCTGGGGTTGGTGAGCGCGAGGACCGCGAATGCCCAGCCCTAGCGGGGCCACTCTGCACCACATCGGCTGCGTGGTGGACTCGATTGAAAACAGAATCGAGAGCTACGGAGTCGCCCTGGGGTCTGTGTCCGCGTCTCGGATCTTCGAGGATCCGATTCAGCGCTCGCGGGTCGCCTTCCTCAACCTTCCGTCTCCAGGGGCCGTACAACTGGAGCTGGTTGAGCCGGCGGCGTCCGATTCACCGGTGGCGCGCTTTCTCGAAAAGGGCGGCGGGTTACATCACCTTTGTTACGAGGTGGATGATTTGCAGGAGCAGATCCGGTGGATGAAATCTCAGCGCGCCGTGCTGATCCGATCGCCGAAACCGGCCGTTGCCTTCGGCGGGCGCCACATCGCGTGGATGCGTACGCGGGATGCGCTCCTCATCGAGTACCTGGAACGGCGCCTGTCCGGCTCGGGTTAGGAAGCCGGCCAGGGGGCTTCCTTGGTTCAACGCCAGTTCGTGTCGGCGAACCGCATCCACCATTCGCCGTCCAGTCGCGTGAGCGCGGCCTCGCCCTGCAGCACGCATGCCATGAGTTGCGGGTCGCGGCTGTGCGCTAAGACGCCATTGCCCACGTAGTCGAAAGAGCAATCCCGAAGGTGGAAGTCGAGAAGATGGCGGGGCATGACCTGCCCACGGACGGCAGCGGCTCCCTGCTCCCAGGCGTCCCGCCAGAGCGCCAGCAAGACCTTGTCCATCCGGCGGGCCGCCGCTCCGATCTGGAGAACGGTAAAGACTCCGCCGGGCTTGGCGTAGTAGACATACCAGCCGGCCGGAGTTCCGCTCGGCTCGCGAACGACAACCGTGCGCAGCGCGCCGCGGTTGCGCGCGCCTGCGGCTTCACCCAAGAGCCACTGAAAGGAGGCGGACTCGTAAGACGGCTTCAACGCATCCCGCCAGCCTATTTCCTGCACGCACCGCAACAGTTCTTCCGCGCCCGCCGGCGCCCCGCGCAATTCCGTCACCGGGGGCGATAACGTGCGCACAGGCAGTTTCGATAGCGCCGCATCGGCCAACCAGCACCCCGGGAACATCCCATAAGCCATGGCGCGCAAGGCCGCCTTTGGATGCTGGCCGAGCCTTCCCTGAAGATACCGTGCGGGCCGCAGTACGCGCAGCCATTCCAGGGAATACAGCCGGGCGACTTTCGCGCCCGAGGCGGTCCAGATGGTACAGGCCGCCTCGGTGCCGCCATCCGTGAGGGAAAGCTCCTGCGGCCCTTCCAAGAAGCGCTTCATCAATGCAAAACCCGCGAAGCCGCGGTATGCCTCGGAGTCCGCCATAAGTTGCGAAGCCACGCCAACCAGAATCTTGCGGCCGTTGAATTCCATGGGACGCGGGACAACCCCGAGAAAACCAACGACCCTTCCGCGGTGAAGATATACGAACGATGGCAACCCGCAGTCGCGCCAAGGATTGCGGAAAAACATCTCGGCGAAATACGCTTCGAGCGCCGGCCCGGCCGGCCCGCGGCGCCGGTGAAACATTTTCAACTCGAGCGCCGCCGCTTCGGGAATGTGCGCTTCTTCGAACTGCTGGATTTCGCCCAAGCCGCCTCCACTACTCCGCCAGCGCCTGCGTCTCCCCCGGCGGCCGATCGCTCCGGCGGGTTCTCTTAAAACCCCGGACACAGGCGCGTTTCAGCCATCTGAGGCCGCGAAACAGCAAACTTCGCACCGTAGGCCGGCGGACGACGATCCACCGCAGCGGATGTTGCGCGTCGGCCAGCGAACGTTTGTACTTCGCGTCTCCCGCCATGAAATCGACGCCCTTTAATTCCGGCCGTTCCAGACAATGGGAGATCGCCAGAGTCCAAGTCAATAGGCCCGGGCTTATGCGGCGGTCCAGAGCGTAGGAAAAGCCGCACAGATAAAAATACACCCAGCCCCGGAACATATAGCCGTAAAGCACGCCAACGACCTCGGTCCCAGCCTGCAACTGGAGCATCAGAGTTCGATCGAACGCCTGCCGGACCACCGCCTGATGAAATTCCATAAACCGCGGAGAATTGAAAACCCCGGCCTGGCCGAGGCTTTCCCAACGGGCTTGATGTAACTCCGCCAGTTGCCGCAACATGTCGAGAGCCTCTTCCGCGCTCTGGGCAACGCGCAGCGCGCAGGCGCCGCCGGTTCCCTCGTAGGCCCGCTGTGTCAGCCGGATGTTTCGCCGGGTGTGCTTCGCAAGGCTGCCGAGAAAATCGACGGGCGGGTCGCGGAACCCGCTGAAATCGATGTAGTACGAGGGCGTTTCCGTAATCTCAATGGCGCCCAGTGAACTGGCTAGAATGCGGATGGCGTCCTGCTCCACCACTCCCGGCAACAGCAGTTCGTCCCATTTGCGGCTGCGCAGAAACGTCGCCAGCGCTTTCGCTACCGGCTTTTCGTACTCGGGAAGGCTCAGTAAGGAATTGAACTCAAGGCATGTCGAGTCGGCTTCGTTTTCGCCGGCGCAATTCAGATACGCCCGGCGCAGCGGAATGCCGCGCACCCACTGAGTGCGCCAAACCAAAAGACAGCAGCCAACCACCTCGCCGCCCCGGACGAACGCCAGCAGGTCGGGGTTCAAGTCTTCGCCAAACGTCGCCAGCCAGCAAGTTACCCATTCCCGGGAAATAAAAAACGACGCAGCCGGGCACATGTTGTGGATGCGCTCCCAAGTCGGAGCGAATCCGGGCCATTCGCGCCAACTCGACCTCTGCACTGAGATCTCAGTCACCAACTGCATTCTCTCACGGCGCAATCCCGGCGCCGCCGGAGTTGGTTTTACCCTTGGCCGTGCGCCAGGTCCACGAGCTTGAGTTCCCCGGTCACGACGACCTCGTGCGGCAGCCAGTAACCCGCCTGCAGAAATTCTTCCCGCGATATAACGCATTCCCCCGATCCGGTGGGCAGGCCGAGGGAGTCGAGGAATTCCTCCAACGGATGGTTTCGGCCGGTAGGCTCGAATGCCAGGGCGATTCTTTCCACCCAAGGGAAGCTAAAAAGGTAATCCAGAATGTGGAACTCGATTCTCCGCGAAAAGGCGCGGCAACTAATCACCCAGGCCTGAACGTCCAATTGGCTCCCGGATTGCCGGCCGGCTACCACGCCAATCACTCCCAAGGGGCCAAACCGATCCTCGTACGAGACGCCGACCGCGAAACTGGCGGGGTTGGAGAGGAGCCGCAGCCACTCTCCCTCCGAAATGCGCACGCCGTTCAGGTTGAATTGATTGGTCTTGTCGATCAACTCGAGCAGCCGCTGGTTGGCCGTGTTCTTGCGGGCGTCAAATGTCACCCGGCCGCGCAAACCCTTGACGAATTCGGCGCTGCCGGCTCTTTCCGCGGCCTCGTGGAAGGCCTCCCCCGCCTGGATGCTCGCCTGGCGCAGGGAATCCTCAAGACTGACGGCGGGCTTGCCGAAGAGATCGCGAAGCTCTTCGAACAGCCCGAGGGCCCTGGCGGGATGGTTCTTTGGGAACCGCAGGCAGGTCATCGATGGAAACGCCGTCCGGACCTCGTCAAGCTCCATGGCGCTGTCATCCACGAACACGACGCGATCGGCGCTAATGTTCCACGCGCGCAGAATCTCTCCAATGTGGCGGGATTTGGGACCCCAGTCCGCGCAAACCGGATAGAACGCCTTCGCGGGAACATAGAGATCCTCCCGCCGCAAAGCCTCTTCGACCACCGCTAACTCGTTCTTCGATGCAATCGCCAGCAGCACGCCCATCTCCGACAGGTGCCGCAGCAGTTGCTGGTATAGACCATGAATCTGCGAATGTTCCGAGAGACTCCAGCTCACGGCCCCAGCGCCAACTTCCCCCACGATCCCCGACCAGAGCGTCTCGTCCAAATCGGTGATCAGGCCCTTCATCGGGCTTGGCGGAAATAGTATTTCCATCATCTGGCCCGCTAGGACGGAGGCATGTCCGAGGCTGTAGGGGAACCCGGCCTTCAGTTCCATCGACGGATCCCGGCGGAATGCCGCGGGGCTGAGCCTGTCCAGTCTCGCCGGATTCAAGATCGAGACCCTCGCAAGCCCGGCCGCATCCGCTAGAAATGTGGCTAACTGCCGCTCCAACTCCAACTCGTTGAAGCCGATCTGCCAGCCGGCCGAATGCCCGAGGAGCGGGATCGGCAGGGTGGGCGCCACCAGGGCGACGGGCATTTTGGAGGCGAGCGCTTCCAGATATCCGGGCAGCCGGGCGAAGCGGTCCCGGCAATTCGCCAGAATGTCCGGCTGCACGGAAAGGCTCCACCCACCCGCGCCGCGGAGCCCCAACCGCGGGTCGAGATCGCTCCATTCGATGGCTACCGCCGCCGCTTCGGACTGCGAGCCGGCGGCCGCAACGAGCGTGCCATCGAGATCGCCGTACAGGCCCGTCTTGAGGTCCGCCGCCTGGTCCGGAAAGCGTTGGGCAAAATGCCCCCGCAGGAATGTCCCTAGATGCAGCGGTTCGAATCCGCACACCAGGAAAACCCGGCGTCTCCGAATCGTCCGTTCCCGCTGCCGGACAAGGGCAAAGGCTTGCGCTAACGTCATGGTCAATGTAGAAACGAATACTCGGTAGGATATCGATGGTGAACGAGCTTGTACAACAGTCCCGGCCAGACGCGTAGCATGAGAATCGCCGCGCGGAGTTTGTTGTTGTTCAGCGTCTTGTTCGCCAGCGTCAGCCTTCGCAAGGCCTCGTCGCGATGGCAGGCGTACAGGGCTTTACGCCCCAGGATAAACTCGATGATGGCCTCCTGCCCCCGAATGGCGTCTTGCAGCAGCCGCCTCTCTTCTTCCGCGACTGGATCCGCGGCGAGGAACTTCTGGTAGACGCGTATGGCGGCTCGGGCGCGGCCGCTTTTATCGTCGCTAAAGTTGCCTTTGCGAATCCGGTAGCGGAACAATGGCTGGCGATGGTAGCTGAATTTCGCGCCTGCCTTTGCCAGCCGCAGCCAGAGATCCAGATCCTGGGCCGAAGTCAGTTCGGGATCGTACAGGCCAACCCGCATCAGCGCCTCCCGGCGAACGGTGGAGATGTTAGCGACCACCCACTGCTCCGAAAGGATACTCTGGAACGTCGGTTCGCCAGAGGGAGGAAACATATCCATGCCTTTCCTGCCGCTCCAGGATCCCGCGTCGGCGCCGAAATAGACGCAGTTTGGGTAGAGGACATCGATTTCAGGGTGGTCCCGAAGAATGCCGGTTTGCACCTCGAGGTAAGTTGGCTCCAGGAGATCGTCGGCATCCAAGGGTACGATTAACGGGGCGCGTGAAGCCCGGATCCCCCGGTTACGCGCGCCCGCGGGCCCGGTATTCTCCTGCCGGAGGTAGAGAATCTCGCCACGGTACGGCTCGAGAGCGCGTTCGAGATTGGCCGTGTCGGGACAACCGTCGTTGATCACTATGGTTTCGAAGTTGCGGAAGGTTTGGGCGCGGAGAGAATCAAGCGTCTCCGGGATATACTCAGTCGCTTTGTAGCAAGGCACAATGACGCTCACCGCCGGTTGAGTGTCGGGCATAGTCTCAGTGCCCCATTTTAGCATTCGCAAAAAGGACAGCGCCGCCGGGCCAGTCACCAGAACTTTTTATTTCGTAAGCCATTCAAAACAAAGCTAGTATGAGCCTCAGCAAATCGGGGGATTGGAAGGGGGGCTTGATACGCTGAGCCTGGAAGAGAAATTATGCTCAGGATGCTTCTGCTGGTCTCTTGGGGGCTGACGCTTGCGGCGCAGTCTCAGATCGATTTAGGCACTCAGGCCAAAAACATAGACTTTACGGCGGCGAATTCGACCCGGCCGATCAAGACAGGGACGGTGTTGCCCGCCACCTGCGTAGCGGGGGACATGTTCTTCAAAACCGATGCCCAGGCGGGGAGAACCTGTACGGATGCACGGCGGCGAATACATGGTCGGTACAGGGCGGGATTCCCATCGGGAACTGCCAGTACAACGCGGCCAGCCAGACTTTGACATGCACGGATTCAAACAACAACGTCTATACGACGGTCGAAACGGCCACGAGCGGCACGCCGAACCAGGGGGTCAACTACATTGCCCCTACGGGGGTTCCGCACACTTCACAGCCCACGGCGGCGACCTACACCGAGGGGGCGATCGGCTGCGCCGGCTGCACTGCGATTCAGGCGCTGGTAAAGTGGGTACAGAAGGGTTTCACGCCCCAGAATCCGGCGCTCTGGTGCTCGGGCCACGACGGCGAGGCGATTGGGGCGGTTCCGTTCTGCGCGAGCGGGAAAGTCATGATCGGGACGCTCGCGGGGATGTAGCGAACGGCGGGGAGGGAATCGAGAGAATGACGACGATAAAGAGCCGCCAGGGCGACGCCATGAGGGCGATACGGATCGGGGTGTTGTTTCTGGGAATTGTCCCGCTGTTCGGCGCGCAGCAATCGGTGCAGGTGACGAGCGCCTGGCCGGCGCATCCGGCGTTCACCCTCCCCAATACCGCCCCATGGACTACCATCGGGTTGAGCACGAGCCCCATGCGCTGGGAACTGCGCGTCCATGACTTTGGTGCGAACTTCCCCGCCTACTCCGGTTGGCTTATGGATCTGGGGCCGGTTTCCTTACTCGAAGGCGTAAGGAGCGGCACGATCGCGGCGAGTATTGTGTTCGGCGCTCTGGATGTCGTCTATAACAACGGCCCGCAGGTCGGTTTTGTCGGCGGCGATATACTGATCCGGGCGCAAAGGGATGTCGTGAACTCTCAGTACACCCTGGAAGTGTGCAGCGCGACCGGCGGCAACTGCGCGTCGGGGACCGCGCCGATCACCACGTTTGGACCACCGTCATGGGCAGGCGCGACCCTGGCTTTTCGCGTCGGCGGAGATTTTGCGTTTCTTCGATGGTTCTCCAGCGTGGTGCCTGTCGGCACTCCGATTCCGAGCATGGGGGTGGTCGGGAATTTGGGCGACTGGGAGTTCGAGGGGAACCTGCTGGATTCGAGCGGCCACGGGAACAAGTTCACCGGCGGCACGGTCGCTTACTCGGCGACTCCCATCTATCCGCCGGCGTGTAACGCGGGGACGCAGCAGACCTTTCGCGCGGGGTATCCAGCGAGTCTGAACGGCTCGGGCTCCTCTCCGCTGGACGGCGGCACGTTTCTTTCGTATGTATGGCAACTGGTGTCCGGCCCATCCACGCCGATCTGGTCCAGCCACAGCTCGGCGACGCCCCAGATCAAAGGATTGGTGTTCGGGAGCTACGTATTCCAACTGACGGTCACGGACAGCAGCAACCAGTCGAGCGTCTGCACGGTGAAGGATGGAGCGGTGGCGACCGACGACAACGGCATCGTCGTCACCGGCAACGCCAATGTCGATCTGTTGCTGGGACCCATGGTGCGGTACGGCGCGAATCCGTGGCCATGGTATGACAACCGTCACATGCAGGCGGCCGTGGACGAAAATTCGATTATGAACGTTTATTTCCCCGCATGGTGGGATACGCCTGGGCCGGGGACGGTTACGGTGACCAATTACAGCACGGCGGTGGTAGGTTCGGGAACGAGTTTTACCACTACGTTCTGTCAAGGGCCGGCCAACCCTACCGCGCCGCAGGCCGGGTACCCCACCATGGCGGTCTGGCATCCTTTCGGTTCGGGGACGGGACGTAGAATGTACGGCGTGGCGTCCTGCGCCGACGATACGCACCTGACGGTAGGCACTCCATACAATGACGATGGTCAAACGTTGCCAGGTTCGGGGCTGACCTACGCGGCGGACAACCAGTACGCCCCGGTTTGGGGATGGTCCCAGAAGAACTCCCCGGCGAACTACTACGACAACGTTGCGGCGTACTACGCCCTGTATTATCGCAGCGGGATCGACGATTACCTGACGGCCGCGCGAACCTTTGCCGACCGGTGGTGGGAGAGTCCCATGATCGACCAGGGGGCGCTCCCGCAGGACTACGGGTTTACCGCTACTGCCCGTTCGGTGTCCGCTTTGGGGCTGGTGCTTCGGGCGTTGGACGGGCGGCCGGATATGTGGGCTGGTCCGTCCGCCACGGACGGGGCTTCCGGGCTGCATCATATCTGGAACCATTTCATGTCGTATTTGACGGGATACGATGCGACGCATGGAATCTACGATACCCGCGAGGTGGCTTACCACCTGAAGATGACCGCCTATTGCGCCTTGTTCGATTCCAGCCCCGCCTACCAGAGCAATTGCCGGACGACCATCATAAACTCCTTTCCGGCTATCTGGACGCCGACCGAGTTCCCGGACGGAAGCTGGCCGCAAATGTACCATGACCAAACATCCGATGGATCGTGGGACTTCGGCGGCGTGACGCTCACGAATGGATCGGCCGCGGTAACCGCGCTGGGAACCCCCGGCTGGACCGCGGCGCAATTTCCGTCGCGAATCTGGTTTCTCAACTCGCTTGCATGGCCCATCAACAACTCCGTCGGAGACCCGATCTCCTATAGCGTGACGTTTGTGGATTCGAAGCACTTGACTTTGGGCGGTCCTTACCAGGGCACGAGCGGTACGCACGGATGGGAACTCGCCAATGGGGCGGATTCCCCGATAACGGGGTGGGCGTCGGAGCCGTTCATGACAGGCATTCTGGCGGAGGCATTCGATTTTTCCGCAAAGGCGATGGAGGCTGTAAGTCCACCGACCGCGGCCAGCACGGCCACGGCCAGTCTGGCGCACAGCTACAACGTAGCGGCGGCGAACTGGGTCAAGAATTATGGCTACCGGACGGCGACCAAGGGGTTGTACTATTACGTCGACGGAATTGAATGCCAGCCCCCGATCTCGGAAAGTAACGGCATTTGCACCTCCGGGATGCCCGCCGATACGTCTCGCACGCTGTCGCCCGAAGGCTCGCGCGGCCTCACCACGGCATACGCCTACACTCAGGATCCGGCCCTCAAAGCGTTTATCGATACCCTGTACAACGCGATGTTTGCGCCGCCGGCCACTTGCCCGTCCGGGTCCACGGTGTGCGTGCCCGACGGAACCTACATCGACCCGATGAACGATGGGCAATACATGATCAATGTCCCGCCGTTAGCTTCGCTGGGCAGCGCGACTCCCTGGAAGTACTTCGGATTGTTCTTCGGCGTTACCGCGCTATCCTCCTGGCCGGGCTACCGCGTCGGAGGGGTGCAGCCCTGGGCGGGGGAGCCCATGTACATCGGAGCGAACCTGCCGGGGGTTTCCGGCGCCGCCGCGATACGGGTTGTGACCACGGCTCCGAGCGGGGCGACCTACACGACCAATTGCAGCGCTTCGCCCTGCGCGGTGACCGTGGACCGCCGGCAGGGCGATCATCTGTCGTGGATACAGTACCTGTCCGCGGCCGGGGCGGTGCTGGCGTCGAGCGGCGTCCCCCTCGTTGGAGGGCAGTAATTCTGGCGCGCGGTTCACCCATGAAGAAAGTCATCGTAACGACCACCATCAACCCGCCTACCGAGGCGATTCAAAAGTTTCAAGTCATGGAAGACTGGGACCTGATAGTCGTCGGCGATAAGAAGACGCCGGGCGATTATCGTCTGGACCGGGGCATCTATGTGACGCCCGAGGAGCAGGAGAAGTACGATCCGGCCCTGTCGAAAGCCATAGGTTGGAACTGTGTCGAGCGCCGGATACTGGGTTTGCTCTGGGCCCACGATAGGCAGGCCGACATCGTGGCGCTGGTGGACGACGACAACATCCCGCTGGAAGGATGGGGCGGGAATCTGCTCGTGGGAAAGGATGTGGAGGTCGACTGCTACGAGACCTCGCTGCCCGCCTTCGACCCGGTGGGCGCCACCAATCATCCGCGGTTGTGGCACCGGGGCTACCCGCTTCAACTATTACCGAAGAGGGACTACTCGAAGAAGCTGCGAAAGACCGTCCACGTGGACGTACAGGCGGACTTCTGGAACGGCGATCCGGACATTGACGCGATCTGCCGCCTGGAGCACGCTCCGGAGTGCGAGTTCGATCCGCGGGCCTTTCCGATGTGCTCTAACAAGATGGGTCCGTTCAACTCGCAGAACACCTTCATCGGCGGCGAATGGTTGAAAGACTATTTCCTGTTTCCGCACGTGGGGCGGATGAACGATATCTGGGCCTCGTTCTATTTGCAGGCCAAGGGTTGCCGCGCGGTCTGGAACAAGGCATCCGTGTATCAGCGGCGGAACGTACACGACCTGGTTCGCGATATGCGGCAAGAGTACCTGGGGTATGAGAACAACTTGAACCTGGTTCAGGACCTGGCTCGGGATCCCGGGTCGATTGCCGGGTACCTGCCGGGGAGAGCCAACTGGGCATTCGAACTCTACAGGAGGCACTTCCACCGTGCGTAAGGTCCTGGCTTATGGCCCGGACTTCCGGCGCCGCGCGAGCGGATATACTGGGGATTCATGCTGCGTGAAGCGATCAAGGCCACTCCGATAGTCGGGCCGGCGCTGCGGAAACTGCTTGCCCGAATCCGCAAGAGACGCTTCTCCTCGAAGCGCTACTGGGACGAGCGATACCGGCAGGGCGGCAACTCCGGAGCCGGCTCGTATGGCAAGCTCGCCGACTTCAAGGCGGAAGTGATCAATCGATTCATCCGGGAATACGGCGTCCAGTCCGTGGTCGAATTCGGCTGTGGCGATGGCAATCAACTGTCGTTGCTTCGCTGTAACAAATACGTCGGCTTGGATGTGTCTCGCCGGGCCATCCAGGTCTGCCGCGAGCGGTTTGCGGCGGATCCGTCCAAGCGTTTCGCCGTTTACGGGAGCGGGTCCGCCGCGCCGGGCGCGTATTTGTCCGACCTGGCGCTGTCGCTCGACGTGATTTTTCACCTTGTGGAAGACGATGTGTTCACCGCTTACATGCGGACCCTGTTTGAAAACGCCTCCCGGCTGGTGATCGTTTACTCGGACGACCGCGACCTGGAATACCTGGAATCGATTGAAGAGCACGTTCGCCACCGCAAATTTACGGATTGGATCGGCGCAAACTGCCCGGCATGGCGGCTTCTCGAACATATCCCCAATCGTTTTCCCCTCGCCGATCGTTTTTCCCCCGATGGGAAAACCGGCTCCGGATCGTTCGCCGACTTCTGGATCTATGAGCGGAAATCATAAGCGTTCGGTTTCGGAACAGACCCATGAAGGTGGCCTTCGTAACCAGCAGCTTCCCTGAGGCGTCGGAGACGTTTATTGCCCGCCAAGCCAGGCTCCTGGACGCGGACATCGTCTGTCGAGCTCCCAATTATGCGCTACGCAGCGATTATTTTGGCAAGTTTCGAATCGTCTACCTTTCCGAGGATGGCTCGTGGCGAAGGGCCAAGGAGCGTATCCGAAGAAGTTGGGCCGGACCCGTTATCGGGTGCGCGCTGAGGCGGCTGGCGCCGCTGCGTTCCGCCGGCGCGAACGCGCTCGCCGCGGATCACTCCAGCATACTCACTTGGGGGGAAGACTTGGAGCGGCGCTGGGAGCGCTACCTCGACCAGCGCCGTCCGGACGTGGTCCTGGCGCACTGGGCCCCCAATGCGCTGTGCGCGATAAGCGCCTGCCGCGCCCGTGGCATACCGCTCGTGCCGCATTTCCACGGCTATGACGCCTCGACCCTCATGCGGGACGAGTCGTATCGCAGCCGGCTCCGCGGCCTCTTTGAACAGGCCGCCGCCGTCGTATGCGTCAGTTCGTACCAGTCGGAGGTGCTTCGCGGCGCCGGCTGCCCTCCGCAAAAACTGCACGTGATCCCGTGCGGCGCGCCGATGCGGGAATTTAGGCTTTCGGAGGCCGTCCTCCGCCAGCCCTGCCGGTTTATCGCGGTTTCGAGGCTGGTGACGGGCAAGGGCCCGCTCGTGACCCTGGAAGCGTTCCGGCGCGTGCATGAGCAACGCCCGTCGGTGCGGCTCGCCTTTGTCGGCGGCGGGCCGCTCCGGGACGCCATGCATCGCTTCGTCCTGGAACACCATTTACAGGACGCGGTGTCGATGCCCGGTTCCGTGCCCCCCGGCGAGGTCTCCGGACTATTGGCCGATTCGGCGGTTTTCGTTCAGGCCTCTTTGACCGATGAAAGCGGCTGGGTCGAGGGCTGGGGCGTAAGCCTGGCCGAAGGGTTGGCGGCCGGCCTTCCCGCGGTCGTCACTCGGTCCGGCGGGATGACGGATTTGGTCAAAGATGGCTGGAACGGCTTCCTGTTCGAAGAAGGCGACTCGCAGGGAATGGCCGACGGCATGTTGCGCCTTGCCGACGACCCTCGGTTGCGCTTCGACATGGGCATGCGCGGCCGCCAACACGTCGAAGACGCCGGCAACACGGAGAAAAACGCCCGGCGCCTCGCGGCCGTCCTGCGGGCCGCCTGCGGCCGCGCCGCAACCTTGACATGACAAGACCGCTTCCGGTTCAAATGGGGCCGCGGCTCAAAACTCCACAAAGTGATCCCACCGGCGGCTATCGTCCGCTTCTTTCCGAAAGGCAATACAGGAACCCGCGAGGCCGAGGCTGAAGTCGGACTGAATCGCTTCGGGCCGAAGGAGCCTGCGAAATGGGCTGCGGCGCAGCAGGCCCTCGGAAAGGCGGCGCTTTAGCGATTTCCGATCGTCCACCAGGTCGTCTCCATGGAGGACTGAATACGCCAGGTTCGTTTTCACAAACCGGCAGACTTTTCGGATGGCTGGCCAGTCCGCGTCGTCGAAGGCTACTACACCGCCAACGTTCAACATCCGATCGATGAAAAACAAATCCACCAGAGTAAAATCGAAGGTGTGCCATCCATCGATGAACGCAAAACCGACGCGCTGTCCGGAACCTTCTAGTGCGGCAAGCGCGCGGTAAGAGGGCGCCTCAATGAGCCGCACAATATCGCCGTACCCGGCTCGGCGAAGGTTCGCGATGCCCACTCCGTCCCAAGTGTTCCCCCACGGGCCGCCGTGTTGATTTGGGTCGATGGCAATGTGTTGCGTTCCGTTGCGGACGTTCAGGGCATCGCAAATAAAGAGGGCGGAGATGCCATATGCCAGCCCGACTTCCAAGCTTACGGTGGGGTCCGCTTGGCGGATAAGTTTTTGAAGGAATTGACCCTCGGCCGAAGAGATCGAGGAATGTATTTTTACGGAGCCGCTTCCGTTGGCAGTCTTTGCGGCGCCGGTTTCGAGAATGTCGGCGAGGACCTTGTTCATTGAAGTTCCTGCTCACACAGATTAACATGAAGACGCTTACGTCGCTGGAACGCGGTGCGGTATAACGTCGGGGAAGGGAGTTCGTGAATGGAAACGCCTCGCGGCGGGATGAGACTCTCCGTCGTCGTCTGCACGTATAACCGGAGTGGGAGTCTGCGGGTAACCTTGAAGAGTCTGGCCCAGCTCGCCGTGCCCAACGGCATGAACTGGGAACTCTTGGTGGTCGATAACAATTCTACGGACTCTACCCGCGACGCGATACAAGCGTTCGCGGCGGAGCGGACTGTTCCGGTTCGATACGTTTTCGAAAAGCGCCAGGGACTTTCATTTGCCCGGAATGCGGGCATCGGCCGTGCGCGGGGAGAAATCGTCGCGTTCACGGACGACGATGTGACGGTCGACCGGATGTGGCTCGCCCGCATCTCCGAAGCGTTTGAGGGCTGCGGCTGCGCGGGAGTAGGGGGGAGGGTCTTGCCGGTATGGGAGAGCGCCAAGCCGGAATGGCTCAGCGTGGCCGGTCCCTGTAGAACGAATGCCGTAGTCAGCGTCGATTTCGGCGAACAGCCGGGAAGATTGAAAGGATGGGCCGCCGGCGCCAACATGGCCTTCCGCCGCGATGTATTCGAACGCTTTGGGGAATTCAGAACGGATCTGGGCCGCTCCGGGGGCAATCTGATGTCGGGCGAGGACTCCGAATTTTCCTCCAGGTTAGTCAAAGCGGGAGAGTTTTTGATGTATGCTCCGGAAGCCGTTGTCTATCACCCCGTCACGGCGGACCGGCTCAAGAAATCGTACTTCCGGGAGTGGTATTTTCAAAACGGCAGAACCGTTTTCAGAATGGATGGGGCGCCCCGGGATGCGCGGCGTTATTGGGGCATCCCGCGTTATCTGTTTCGGCAGTGCGCTTCCTATGTGTTGACATGGTGGTTGAGCGCGGCGGCCGACAAGCGTTTTTACTACCAGCTCCAGACCTGTCAGGTTCTGGGAATGATGGCGGAAGCGCGGCGCATGCGAGCTGACGCGTAAGCGTATGGGAGAATGGTGGCATGAGTGTCGGAGGCATCCCTTATCGAACCGCGCTGAGACTTAAGAGGGCCGCCGGAGTCGTTTTCGCCGAGTTGAAGTATCGGAGAATCCTCGGGAAGTATCGCCGGTTTACGATGATTCGCGGGCCTGTTTACATCGATAACCTGCGCCTCGCCGCATGGGTCCTCACAACGCCGGGGTGTATCGTGGAATGCGGTACCTGGCGTGGCGGCATGATCGCCGGGATCGCCGATTTGCTCGGAAGCGGACGGTCGTACTACCTCTATGACAGCTTCCAGGGCCTTCCACCCGCCACGGAGATCGATGGGGAACTCGCGCGGCGTTGGCAGGCGGATACGGCCAGCCCGACGTATTATAACAACTGCGCCGCTTCCGAAGAGGAAGCCAGGACGGCAATGTCCCGCTCCGCGGCCAAGACCTATCGCATCGTTAAAGGCTGGTTCGAAGAAACGCTCCCGAAGGAGCGGCCCTCCGAGCCCATTGCGCTTCTGCGCATGGATGCGGACTGGTACGAATCCACGAAGTGCATACTCGACAATCTGATTCCCCGGATGGCGCCCGGCGGGATGGTGATTGTCGACGACTACTACGCGTGGGAAGGCTGCACCGCGGCGGTGAACGAGTTCGTTGCAGCGCGGAAGTGGCAGATCAGACAGTCGAAACGCGGCGTATGCTTCATGGTCGCTCCCGACGACTGGCCCGCCGCGGGGTGAGCGGCGCTACAGAAACTCGCAGGTCCATTGGAGATCCGGCCTGACCGCGCCAATCCACCGGCCGTACCAGCCGTCCGCGCGCTCTCCCTCTTCCACCTCGAACGATACCGCGTGGCTGTGCCGGACGATGACGGTGGCCGAGTGCTGTATCAGGAACAGCCTGACGTAGTGGGACCCGGCATTCAGAAAATTCGCGGGAATGTGAACGGTCTCGCGGATCAGGCCGGCCGGCTTGGGGCTGTACGGCGAGGCGATGTTGAAGACGCACACCTCTTCCAGCGTGTACAGGAACATCGAGACGTCCAGCACCGCTCCCGGAACGAAGTTCCAATATTGAAATTCGATTTCCACCGGCGTCTCTCTCGTGACGCGGTCCGCATCGGCGTTCTTCACGTTCACCCGCACCAGGTGCAGCCGCGCCCGGTGGTCGCCCGGCGCCGTCGCCGGATCGTCCCAGCGCGATTCCAGGTTGGCTGTCGCGTTCCTCTGGAGGTAATGGTCTACCACCGTCGCGACCGGTCCGTCCTCCATCACCTTCCCCTCGTTCAGCCACACGGCCCGGGTACACAAGGATCGCAGCGCCGTCATGTTATGACTCACAAAAACGATGGTCCGCCCCTGCTGGGAAACGTCGGCCATCTTTCCCAGACACTTCTTTTGAAAAGCCGCGTCGCCCACCGCCAGCACCTCGTCCACCAGCAGAATCTCCGGCTCCAGGTGCGCCGCCACGGCGAAGGCCAGACGCAGGTACATGCCGCTCGAGTAATGCTTCACCGGCATGTCGATGAACTTCTCCACTTCGGCGAAGGCCACGATGGCGTCGAACTGCCGGGCGATCTCGGCGCGCCGCATCCCCAGGATCGCGCCATTGAGGGCAATGTTTTCCCGGCCCGTCAGCTCCGGGTGAAAACCCGTGCCCACTTCGAGCAACGAGCCGACGCGGCCGCGCAAAAGGATGCGTCCCTCGGTGGGGTCGGTCACCCGCGAAAGCACCTTCAGAAACGTGCTCTTCCCGGCGCCGTTGCGGCCAATCAGGCCGACCACTTCTCCCTCAACGACGTCGAAACAGACGTCTTTCAGCGCCCAGAACGTCCGCGGCGCCTGCGCCTGGTGGCGCCGGAAAAGCGTTCTGGGGATCTCCGCCAAAAGATCGCGCAGGGATTTATAGCTGTACTGGCGGTCGCCGCCGGCCGCCCCCAGCCGGTACTGTTTGCCGATTCCTCGTACCTCGATCGCGGTGTTCCCCATGCCGATAGCCGCCGTCTAAACGATGTCGGCGAACCCCTTTTCCATGCGGCGGAAATAGAACGCTCCAGTCGTCAGAAGCGCGGCCGCCGCCATGCAGGAGACGAAGAACATGCCGCCCGGAGGCCGCCCGCTTCCCAGAATCGCCCAGCGGAATCCTTCCACCACGCCCACCATGGGGTTGAGTCCGTACACCGTCCGCCATGGCTCGTGCATCATGCTGCTGGGATAGGCGATGGGCGTCGAAAACAGCCACACCTGCGTGAGAAACGGGACCGTATAGCGCACGTCCCGGTACTCCACGTTCAAGGCGGAGAGCCATAACCCCACTCCCAGGCTGGTGACCACCGCGAGCAGAACGAAGCCCGGCAGCCACAGAATCTTCCAGGTGGGCCAGAATCCCATGTACAGCACATACATCATGAGCAAGGCGAAAGTCAGCAGAAAATCGATGGCGCCGGAAAACACCGCGGCGATGGGAATCGCCAGCCGCGGAAAATACACCTTCGTGATCAGGTTGGCGTTGGAAACCAGGCTGTTCGAGGACGTAGTCAGGCCATTGGCGAAGAAGGTCCACGGCGTCAGGGCCGTGAGCGCAAACAAGGAATACGGGATGCCGTCGGACGGCATTTTCGCCAGCCTTCCGAAGAAGATCGTGAAGATCAACATGGTGAACAGCGGCTGCAGAATTGCCCAGGTCACCCCGAGGGCCGTCTGTTTGTAGCGGACTTTAATCTCCCGCCAAGTCAGGAAGTAGAGCAGTTCCCGATGATCCCAGAGTTCCCGGAGCTTGAGGGGTGCCCAGCCGCTGGCGGGGATTATTTCCGTAATGGAGGGGGTTTGCTCGTTGGGAATGGTTCTTTACCTCAGCTTTAGCCGGCACTCTTACATTACCTCAAAGCGGCTTGTCTGCGCTTCCGGGCCGCGAACGTAAGAGAGAGCGGCAGCCCGGCTCCCCGGCGCGGCGATATGCTAACATACCTTGCTGGGCGAGTGTACGGCTGTTTAGAATGCTTCGGAGTCTCAAGTTAGCGGTCTATCGGGCGGCTAAGAAGACCGGGTATTTCGCCGCGGTAGCCAATAGCGATTGGCGGCGGAACCGTGTTGTCGTACTTTGCTACCACGGGTTGGCCTTGGATGACGAGCACCAGTGGAATCCCGGCCTCTATATGACGGCCGGTCTTCTGCGCCAAAGGCTGGAGACGCTGCGGAAATCCGGCTGCAACATTCTGCCGCTTGGCGAGGCTCTGGAACGCCTTCGTAAGGGCGACCTGCCCGCGCGGTCCGTCGTTCTCACGTTTGACGACGGCTTCTTCGACTTCTACCGGGAGGCGGCGCCCGTGCTGCGGGAGTACCAAGCCCCGGCAACGGTATATGTTTCGACCTACTACGCGCTCCTCGAACGGCCGGTGTTCGATCCGATGCTCGCCTACCTGCTCTGGAAGGGGTCCGGCGGAACGCTCGATTGGCCCGAAGTGCTGGGAGATCCCGTGTCCTTGACGCCCGCGAACCAGACCAGGACGTGGCGGCGGATCTCGGAGTTCGCTTCCGGGGCGGAGTATTCCGGGCTGGAAAAGGACGCCTTGCTGGGCGAGCTCGCCAGCCGTCTGGCGGTCGATTATGGAGATCTCGCCTCCCGGCGGATTCTCCAGCTCATGAACCCCAACGAGCTCCGGATCGTCGCGGCGCAGGGATTCGATCTTCAGTTGCACACGCATCGCCACCGGATGCCGCAGGAAAAGGAGCTGTTCTTCAAGGAGATCGAAGATAACCGCCGCGCGCTCGCTATGGACGGTCAGGATCAGAGACTCTTCCGCCATTTTTGTTATCCCAGCGGAATCTACCATGCCGGGTCCGGAGCATGGCTTCGGGAATGCGGAATTCTTTCGGCGACCACCTGCGTACCCGGGCTGGCCTCGCGATCGTCGGATCCCTATTACCTCCCGCGCTTCACCGACTCGATGAACATACACGGCATTGTCTTTGAGGGATGGGTCAGCGGCGTTCCCAGCCACTCCGGAAACGCGGAGGAGCCGTCCGTCGTCTAAGGCTTGGTGGAAATGGTATATGATACGGACTAATCCTTATGTCTTTTGAAGAGTTTCAAAACCACTTAAGCGATGTTCTCGACATGCCCGCGGCGGACCTGAAGCCGGACGTGAAACTGGCCGATCTGGAGGGGTGGAACTCCATGGCTTTGGTGAGCTTCATCGCGTTTGTCGACGAGTATTTGGAAAAAACCTTGTCTCCCCGCGCGATCGCGCCGTGCCGGACCATCGCCGACTTAGCCCGGGTGGGAGGCGTGAACCCCTGATCCGGGCGCCTTCGCGCGGCGGCGTCCCGTGACGCGGTGACGGTGAAATGAATTTTTTCAATCCCCATCTTCTTCGTCTCAAGCGCTCCGACTCCGCGTTCGCCAGGTTTTTGAAACGGGTTCTCTTTCGCTTCTACTACCCCGCGCTTCCGCCCTTGCCCCGCCTGCTGATGCCGGGCTTGCGGTGTTTGTATCACTTCCACTTCCTGACAATTAGCGTGTTCCGGTGGATTTTGACGGTCTTTTATCGCAATCCCCTGTTTCAATCGAAATGCGCCAGCTTTGGGCGCGGCGTGTATATTGGCGGTCTGCCGTATGTAACCGGCCCCGTCGAAATCCACATGGGTAATGGCTCGGGGTTGGGCGAGAAAGTGTCGATCCTGTCGGGACGGATTCTCGATCGCCCCCAACTCGTCCTGAAGGAGCACGCCGGCGTCGGAACCAATGCCATTATCACCGTCAATCGGGAAGTAATCCTTGAAGAGCACGTCACCATATCGTGGGATTGCCGGATTTCCGATAGCGACGGGCATCCCCGTGAAGCCGATCTCCGCGCCGCCGGGAAGCCGCCGGATGCCAAGGACATACGGCCGGTCCGGATTTGCCGTCATGCCTGGATAGGCAACGGCTGCTATATTATGAAGGGAGTTACCATCGGCGAGGGCGCTATCATCGGAGCCAATAGCGTGGTGATTAGTAACATCCCGCCGTATTCGCTTGCCCTGGGCAACCCCGCCGAAGTCATCCTGCGTAACTTCGGGCGGCCTTCCACGGCGCGGAAAGCCCAGCCCGCTCCGCCCGGTCAAGCGGCCGAATAACCGCCATCCACAACCAGCGTCGCGCCCGTAATCCAGCGGCCCGTATCGGCCAGCAGAAACGCGATCGCATGAGCGACGTCGCGGGGGGAGCCGAAGCCCAGGGGGTGGGAGCGCTTCATGGCTTCGTACTGCTCCGGAGTTTGCGGCGAGCTATGCACCATCTCCGTCTCCACTACGCCGGGAGCCACGCAGTTAATCCGCAGCCCGGAGGCCGCCAACTCCATGGCCGCGGCCCGGGCGAAGGCAATGAGAGCGCCTTTACTGGCCGAGTAAGCGGAGATGCACGGCGCGCCAACCAGTCCCGCCGCCGAGGAGAGCAGCACGGCTCCGCTGCCGCGCAGTGCGCAGCCCGACCGGCGGAAGCCCTTGACAATCATGATTGCGCTGGTCAGGTTGATGTGCATCAGACTCTCGACCTTGGAGGTGTTCTCGGTTTGAAGCGGCAGCAGACGAAAAATCCCGGCGCTATGTACTAACCCGCCAAGCGGGCCGGTTTCGGTTGCAATCCGCCTGATCCAATCCGGAATGGCGTCGGTCTCGTTCAAATCGAAGGGTTCGATGCGATGGCCTTCGCCGGACATTCGGCCGAGCGTTTCTTCCAGCCGCTCCCGGTTCCTTCCCGCCAGCACGACCCGCGCATTCAACTCGCTCAACAGGACAGCCGTTTCCCGGCCGATTCCGGAAGAGGCGCCGGTTACCAATACCGTCCGCCCCTGCATGTCGAGAGGGTTCACCATGGTCTACACCGCGGCTTCGGCGATCGACTCATCGCACTCGACTAACTCCGGAAACACCCCGGGGCCGCACTGCAATACCGTCGCCGCCCAGGAAAGCCCCACGCCAAAGCCCGCCAGCAGCAGCCGCGCCGTGGAGTTTTGCAGCCGCTCGCGCAAACCGCTTGTGGTGATCGCCAGGGGAATGGATGCCGAGCTCGTATTCCCGAAGTCCCGCAAGGCGATCGCGAACTTTTCGGGAGGAATCTTGATGCGCTTGGCCAGGTATTCCAACATGAACCGGTTGGCTTGATGAAAGACCACGCTATCGATGCTGTCGAGTCCGCATCCGGCGCTGCCCAGGATCGCTTTCACCAGCCCCGGCACGCGCTGTAGCGTGAAAGTAAACACTTCCGCCCCGTCCATGAACACGTCTTCGTCGCTGCGGATATTCTGGCCTTCCCTCAAGGTCCGCACGCCCGTGGATGCGTCGCGCGGATGCCGGCCGCCTCCGGCGGGAATCATCAGGTTTTTGATCCCGCTTCCGTCGGCGCCCAGCTCGAAAAATATCGGCGCGGCGTCCGCCGAGGGTTCCAGCGCCGTGGCCGTCCCCGCATCGCCGAAAAGAGGCGCGACGGACTGGTCCCGCGGAGAGATGATGTGAGACGCCGTATCTCCCACCAGCAACAGCGTCTTCCCCTTCACGTTTTGCATGAGGCTGGCGGCGATCCATAGCCCGTATACGAACCCGGAGCATCCCAGGTTGATATCGAAGGCGTAGCAGGAGACCGGCAGTCCCAGCCGCGCGTGCAGCGCGTAACTGGTGGCCGGCAACACGTAGTCCGGAGTCTGCGTGATGAAAATCAGGCCGGCGATCTCGCCCGGCGCCCAGTCCAGCTCCCGCATCAGCCGCGCCGCCGCGGCGTAACATAAATCCGACGTGCAAATGGAAGGCGGCGCAATCCGGCGCGTCCGCACGCCCACGTTTTCGCTGATTTTGAGCGCCTGTTCCGGATCGATGAATTCCAGGTGTTCCAGGCCTTGCGCCTGCACGGGAACCGCGCTCGCGATGCCCGCGATCCGAACTCCGGCAATCTCGCCCTTAGCCATCGCCTTATCAGTTTAGCAGGCGCTCTCGCAACGAGTTCGCTATGATGAGGATGCCCGTCGAAACTTATGCAGGCATCCGTTTCCGCCATCGAGTATTACCTGCCCGGGAAAACGGTCTCCACCGAAGATCTCGCCGCCGGGTTCCCGGGGTGGTCGGTCGCCAAGATCGACGCGAAGACGGGCATTCGCGACCGCCACATCGCCGCCCCGGAGGAGTGCTCCTCGGATCTTGCCGTGGCCGCCGCGCGAAAGCTTTTCGCTTCCGGCGCCTGCCGGCCCGAAGAGATCGATTTCGTCCTTCTTTGCACGCAAAGTCCGGATTATTTTCTGCCGACGACCGCTTGCCTGATCCAGGACCGCCTGGGCATTCCCACCACGGCCGGCGCCCTGGATTTCAATCTCGGCTGCTCCGGTTTCATCTATGGGCTGGGGCTCGCGCAAGGTTTGATCGTCTCCGGGCAAGCCTCTAAGGTCCTGCTGCTGACGGCCGAAACCTATAGCAAGTTCATGAATCCGGGAGACCGAAGCGTCCGCACGATCTTCGGAGACGCCGCCGCCGCTACGTTGCTCGAGGGCAGGGATGAAACATGCCCGTCGGTCGGGCCGTTCGTTTATGGAACGGATGGGAGAGGGGCGCCGAACCTGATCGTTCCCACGGGTGGGATGAGACGGCCGCGCACGCCCGAGACCGCCATTTCCGTCGAAGACGAAACCGGGAGCGCGCGCAGCCAGGACGACCTCTTCATGAACGGGGCGGAGATTTTTACCTTCACCATCGACGCGGTTCCCAAGAGCGTCGCCGCGCTGCTGCAAAAGGCATGTCTGACCGCCGCCGATATAGACCTGTTCGTCTTTCACCAGGCGAACCGGTATATGCTCGAGCATCTCAGAAAGCGCCTCAAAATTCCGCCGGAGAAATTCCAATTGAGCATGGCGCATTGCGGCAACACGGTTTCCTCCAGCATCCCCATTGCGCTCAAGCATGCCGTGGGAGAGGGCAAGGTTTCCTCGGGAACCGTCATGATGCTGGTTGGCTTCGGCGTGGGTTACTCGTGGGGCGCGGCTATTCTGCGCTGGCGGTAACGGTCAATGTTATGGAAGCGCGGTCGGCCGCGGACCTGCTGGAGCGCGAAATCGCCACCGACATAATCCAAAACGTAAAGGACTTGACAACTGACAACTTCCAGTTTACGGTGTATGCTGATGATTAGGAGCTTCAAGCATCGGGGCCTGAAGCGGCTCTATGAACGCGGCGACCGGAGCGGAATACGCCCGGACTTGCTGGAGACGGTGGAGCGTATCCTTACGGTTCTTGACAGCGCCACCGCGCCGCAAGCGCTGGATGTGCCGCGGTATCGCCTTCACCCGCTCAAGGGCGATCTGAAAGGGTTGTGGTCCGTGACGGTACGCGCCAACTGGCGCATTGTTTTCCGTTTTGAAGGCACGGACGCTTTTGATGTTGAATTGATCGACTACCACTAGGAGGAAACGACATGCCCATGATAAGCCCAGTGCATCCCGGCCGCATCGTCCGGCATGATTGCCTTGAGCCGTTGGGCCTGTCCGTGACTGAAGGAGCAAAGATTCTCGGCGTCACCCGGCAGACGCTCACCAAGATTGTGAACGGCAAGTCCGGCATCAGTCCGGAAATGGCCATCCGGCTCACTAAGGCTTTCGGCAGCACCGAGGAAACGTGGTTGCGGATGCAGCTCGCCTACGACCTGGCCGCCGCCCGCAAGGACGAGAGCAAGATCAAGGTGCGCCGCTATCCCGTGCCGCAAGAACTGCGCGTCTGAAGATCCGAGGACGGAACGCCGAGACGAATCGTGGCGATGACCCGCTACTGTCGACCGTGCAACGGCAACGGCGCCGGGCATTTGGTGCAGCGGTCCAGGAACAGGTTCCCGCTGTTTCCTACCTTTACAACAACGACACTGAGCACGCATACGCTCTTGCTAGGCGTGGGGTGGGGCATGCATGTGAGAAGCCGCGAACAGCCATGGCGACTTCGGTCGCGCCATTTAAGCTGGGTGGCGAAGCCGGCGCGCAGGCTGTGGCTGGCTTAGCCTTCGGGATCGAGGCCGGCGGCTTACGTTGCGCGCTTGACGTGCGGGCGGGGATTATCCTGTACCTTTTCGCGTATCCTAAGAGAAGGAGCGAGATCATGGCAACAGCAGCCCTGGACTGGTCCGATTGTCCTTTGGTTGAAGTCATCCCCGGCAAAGTCAGCGGCGCCCCGTTGCTCAAGAATACGCGCTTGCCGGTGGACGCCATCACCGGAAACTATGACGCTTTCCGCGATGAGGGACTATCGCCGGATGCGGCGATCGCCGAAACTCTGGATTGCTACCCGGAAGCTGGCCTCGACGCCATCAAGGCTATTCTTAGCTATCGCGCCGCTCATTAACTTCAGGCGCAGCTTTGAAGGTTCTGTTCGATGAGGACGTACCGGCCAAGCTGGCCCGATTCCTGCCCCGGCATGAGATTCACACCGTCGTCACTATGCAATGGGGCGGTATCAAGAACGGCGCGCTGCTCAAGCTGATCGAACGCAAAGGCTTTGACGTGTTTCTTACCGGCGACAAGAACATGAGAAAGCAGCAGCGGCTTGAACGCTGTCCCTTTGCGGTGCTGATTATGTCCGCGATCAACTGGCCGGTGATCAGGGCGCACAGTCATGACATTTCGCTCGCCATTGACGGCGCACGGCCCGGCACGGTCGAGACGATTGATTGCGGCGTCTTCATTGCACGATTGAAACGCGAAATCGAATAAGCCCCCGCGGCGCCGCCCCGTTGCAGCAGAGGCAGCCCGTCCCGCAGACCCGGGACAGTCCCAGCTCCCTGGCCTAGCCGGAGCCCCGCCCCGAGCCCGCCCGACGGCATCGTCCGCTGAACCTGCTTGACTGTTACGTCCATAAATATGTACATTAGGGCTTAGAACGTCAACTATAGTGGACGTTTAGAATGAGCCAGATTCGAGCCTCCTCGGCGGTGCCGGTGCCTGTACGCCGAGCCCTCAGAAAACTCGGCGGCGACATTCGCGATGCGCGGCGGCGCCGCCGGATCCCCGTGGCGATACTGGCGGAGCGCGCCTCCATTAGCCGGACGACATTGAACAAGGCGGAGAAGGGCGACCCCGGCGTCTCGCTCGGCGCTTACGCCACAATTCTATTCGCCCTGGGAATGGTCGATCGGCTCGCCGACGTGGCCGACCCCCGGCACGATGCGGTCGGGCTTGCTCTTGAAGAGGAGAACCTGCCTCAACGCATTCGACTCTCGCGCCGTCGCGAGTCCGGCAAGCCTGGCGCCAAGTAATGGAAAAGGAAGTTCTAGTATACGTAGACCTCCAAGGCGCGCCCCAGTTGGTGGGGCGGCTTTGGGCTCGCCTGCGCAAGGACAGGGAGAGCGCAACTTTTGAATACGACAAAGGCTGGCTCGCTCATTCCGAGCGTTTTTCGCTCGAACCGGCCCTTCAGCTAGGGCCGGGACCGTTTCACGCGCCTTCCAGCAAACCGCTTTTCGGCGCTATCGGCGATTCCGCCCCCGATCGATGGGGACGGGTTCTGATGCGGCGCGCCGAGCGCCGGCGTGCCGAACACGAGGGCCGCGCCCCGCGCACCGTCCGGGAAATCGACTATCTGCTTACGGTGGACGATGAGGCGCGCCAGGGCGGGCTCCGTTTCGCCGAGCGGGAAGGCGGACCGTTTCTGGCGGCGCCCGGCCCGCAGCGGATCCCGCCCCTGTTGGAGCTGCCACGACTGCTCTCGGCCGTCGAACGCGTTGTGAGCGGCGCCGACACCGACGAGGATTTGCGCCTGCTGCTTGCGCCGGGCTCATCGCTCGGCGGCGCCCGCCCAAAGGCATCGGTCCGGGATCGCGATGGCCATCTCGCGATCGCTAAGTTTCCCAACAAGGGGGACGAGGTGAATACGGTCCTCTGGGAGGCCCTGGCGCTGACGCTCGCAGCGATGGCCGGTATCTCCGTGCCCGCCTGGCGGCTCGAAACTGTGGCCGGCAAGTCCATTCTCTTGCTGCGCCGTTTCGACAGGGACGGCGGGCTGCGTGTTCCGTTCCTATCGGCCATGAGCATGCTCGACGCCAAAGACGGCGAGACGCGGAGCTATCTGGAATTCGTCGACGTTCTCCGCCAACATGGCGCAACGCCGAAAGAAGACATGCGCGCCCTCTGGCGCCGGATCGTGTTCAGCATCCTGATTTCAAACACGGACGATCATTTGCGCAATCACGGCTTTTTGTGGGCGGGTCCGTCCGGGTGGCTGCTGTCGCCGGCCTACGACCTCAATCCGGTTCCCACCGACATCAAGCCGAGGGTTCTGTCCACCACGATCGATCTTGACGACGGTGCGGCTTCACTGAAGCTGGCGCTTCAAGTCGCCGGTTATTTCGGTCTGGAAGAGGGCGAGGCCCATCGAATCGCAGGGCAGACCGGGCGGGTGGTTGCGAAGTGGCGAAGACAGGCGGCTAAACTTGGCCTCACTCCGGCGGACATCGACCGCATGGCGTCCGCATTCGACCATGAAGATCTGAAGGCTGCGCTATCCCTTTGCTCGCCGGCGCGAAGCATGGCTCAACCGCGTTCGGCAACTCGGTGAAGCCGCGTCAGATTTGCGTTACTCCGCGCCCTCCGCTTCCTCTGCGCACGAACCTCGGGAAGAGCGCGTATTTGGATGCAAACCGAGCCCTAATTCTTTAAACGGTTTTCTCCGCGCCTCGGCGCCTCGGCGGTGCCTTCTCAAATCCTGCGACGCGGTCCAGCGCGCGTTCATTCGGCTTGCCGTTCGAGCAACTCTACCAGCATCTTCTCCGCCGTGAGCATCCAGGCGATGCGGCGCCCCTCGAATGCCACAGCCGGCTTCGGACGCCTGGCGATCAGCGCCCCGCGCGATTTCATTCCCGCCATCTCTTCCTCGAGGTCCGCAACTTCGTAACAGACGTGATGGAACCCGCCGCCTTTCTCCCTGAGGAAACGGGTGACGGGAGAGTCTTCCGCGTTCGGCTGCACCAGCTCGATCTGCGCGTCGCCCGGACGCGTCGTCAGGAAGGCCACCTTCACCTTCTGGAGTGGATCGTCGTAGATGCGGCCGTCCCAATGCGCCGCCAGCGAGCGCGTGAAGCCCGCCATGCCTGCCGCAATATCCGCAACCACGAATCCGAAATGGTGGAGCTTCAAACCCGCGCTTGTCGCAGTCACGAGAGTGGCATTTCCCGGTTCAGATATTCCTCGATGCGGCTGAAGGAATCCAGGTCCGCGAGCTGATCGAGATCCATCTCGATTCCGAATTCTTCCTCGATCACGTTGACCAGGGTGATGGCGGCGACGGAGTCCCAGGCCGCCACGTTCGTTTGGCTGGCGGCCGCAATCTCCCCTTCGGGCAGATGCGGAAACACCGTTTGAAAACAATTTGTTAAGCGGAGCGCGATGTGATCCATGAATTTGAACTCGTGGGGGATTCCGTGACGCGATGATAAAGCCGCGGGCGTTTCTCCTCAAACAGGGCGCGGTTCAGGCGGAAAGGCGCATCGGGCCGCCGGCCGGAGACCGACGCCAAAAAGTCCTGGAGCGGGCCGTTCTTTGACGTGGGCCGGAAATCGAAGAAGATCTCCCGGGCCGCGCAGCGGTCGAACATCGCCTCGAGACATTGATGCTCGATGCGGCGGGAAAATGCTCGGCAGCTCATGACCCACGTGTCGATAAAAAGGTTGTCTTTCTCCTGCCGCCCATCGAGCACCGCGATCTTTCCCAGCGGGCCGAACTTATCCCGATAACTGACAATCACCAGGCACGCTCCCGGACGCGCCCGCCGGTTTTTCCAATCGGCTTCTTGATAGCGTATGCCGTTCAGGTTGAATTGATTCGTCTTATTGACCAGATCCAAAGCCCTTGGGTCGTCGCCGGGCGGAAAATCGAACGTAACGACGGCTTCGGCTTCCTGTAGGAACGTTTCCGAAGTCGATTCGCCGGATGCCGCTTGAAAGGGAGCGCTTTGGCGGATGCTTTCCAGGCGAATGGCGTCCTCCTCGGAGACGCGAGGCTTCCCAAACAGGTCGCGCAGGCGCCGCAGCAGCGCATAGGCCGCGGCGTAATCGGTCGTCGGGAACAAAAGGCACTCCATCCCCGGATGCGCGTAGGTGGCCTCGGCCAGTTCCATTGCGCTGTCGTCCACAAAAACCACGTCGTCCGCCGAGATATTCCAGGTCCGCAAGATCCGTTCGATTGAGCCGGACTTGGCGCTCCAATGTACCTCCAGTGGGAAAATACGGTCCGGCCGCAAGAGCAGGTCCTCCCGCTCGAAAACCCGCTGGACCACCGCCGGATCGTTCTTGCTGGCGGCGCCGATCAGCACGCCTTCCTCGGCCAGGGCCGCCAGAAGCTTCTGGTACAACCCATGCAGTTGCGAATGGCTCGCCAGATCCCAGCTTACGTTCTCCGGACCGATCTCGCCCGCTATGCCGCGCCACAAGGTATTGTCCAGGTCCGTAATCAGGCCCTTCTTGGGAAGCGGCGGCGCCAGCAGTCGCGACAACGCCGAAGCTACCGCCGCGGCGTGCGGCAGCGTGTACGGCAAGCCGGTCAGCAGATCCGATTTCAAGTCGTAGCGCTCCCCCGGGGGTGAATCTTCGGCCAATCGCGCGGAGTTGACCAGGGAGCATCGGCGCCCGATCCGGGAAGCGAATTCGGCCACTTTTCGATCAAGCGCCAACTGAGCTTCCGCGGCCTGCCAACCCGCCGTGTGGAAAATGGGGGGCAGCGGCAAGCTGGGCAGACAGACGGCCACGGGAATGTCCAGCCGTATTTCTTCAACCGCCGCGGCAATCCGGTCTAACAGTGCCATTGCGCCCGAAATAATATCCGGCAAAGCCTTGATGCCCCAGTTGCCCGCTTCCCGGTAGCCCAACCGCGGGTCCAGGTCCGCCCATTCCAAGGGAACGGCTACACAGTGCGCGGCAGCGTCTTTCAAGCCCGCCAAAGTCCCAGGGACATCGCCGTACACCCCCGTCGAAATCGTCACCCGCCGATCCGCCAGCCGCTGTTGCAGATGCGCCCCCAGGAAAGTCGCTACGTGTAATGGGGTATACCCGCAAGCCAAGGCTACGTGGAAAGGCGGAGCATTCTCCGGCGCCTGCTGCAATATCTTGAGCGCTTCCGTAAGCTTCACGTTTACCTATACCTTCACTCTAGCGGCTTCTTGAGCTAACCCTATGCCGTTCGCAAACGCTTTGTTGGCATGAACCGAATTTCAACATGCTTGTCGAGCGCCTCCGCGATGCGCTTGAGCATGGACAGGGAGTGGCCCTCGTAGTCGGCGTCCTCCAGCCGGCAAATGGCCGACTTTGACGTTCCAATACGTTCTGCAAGTTCCTGCTGGGTGAGACCCGCCTTCATGCGCATTTGGTAAATCTTCCGCGCAATCTCAGCGTTGATGACTTCTTCCTCGTATTGCTCTTCGCGCTTGGGGTCGCCCGCAATATAGCGGTTGTAAAGAAACCGCCCGGCCTTTGAATGGAGCTGTTTTTGCGCCATGGCTCTACTCCGGTCTAAACGTGAACTTTTCGAAATCGGCTTCGACCAACCGCTTGCGCTCTAGCGCCTGGGCGATATCGCGAGGCGGGACCTCGCGTTTCTTTGTCAACCCATGGGAGACAACTACCACTGCCTTGCCCGCGAAGAAATAGAGCATTCGGTAATGCACTCCTTGATAGCTCGCGCGAAGCTCATAGATGCCGTCTCGCAGAAAGTCGGCCTCCGGCCGCCGCAACTCGTGCCCGAGTTCCCCTAAACGGTCGATCCGCTCGATGCATTTAACCTGAACCTTCATGGGCAGATCTTCGAGCCACAGCAAAAAAGGCACTGAGCCGCCTTTCGGCTCCCGGTAGAAGAATATTTCCGTCTGGGCCAACTACCCTCCCTTAGGTTCTCATTTTTGCGAACTCAATTCAAGACGCCATCTTTTCTTTTCGCGCCTCGTCTCATCTCGCCAGCCAGCCGCCTATAAATCTCCACCAGCCTCCGCGCCCTTGCCTCCGGCGCATGACGTTCTAAAACAATCTCCCGCGCTCGCGCCGCCAGTCTCCGCGCCAGGTCCCCATCGTCCAGCAGCGCCGCAATGGCGTTTGTCATAGCCTCGCAATCTCCCGGCTTGACCAGCAGCGCGCTCTCGCCGTGCGTAACCATCTCCGGGATGCCGCCCACCGCCGTCGCCACCACCGGCGCGCCGGTCGCCATGGCTTCCAGCAATGCGTTGGGCGACCCCTCGCTCAACGACGACAAAACGCAAATATCCGCGATGCCGTAAAACGGCTCGGCCGACGGAACCTGCCCCGCCAGCGTGACCGATCCCACAAGGCCGAGCCTGCGGACGGTTTCTTCGATCCTCGGCCGCTCCTGCCCATCCCCTACGATTGCCAGGTGCGCATCCGGGGCCGTGCCTCGCACGCGCCGCATCGCCTCGAGCAGCGTCCCATGGTCTTTCTCGGAGGACAACCGGCCCACGATGAGAACCACGCGCGTCTCCGGGCCGATTCCCAGCTTGGCGCGCAACGCCGCGGACGCCTCCGGACTCTTGTCGCGCCGCCCCCATTGCGGATCGATGGCGTTATGCACCACCTCGATGCGCTCCGCCGCCACGCCCCTGCGGACCAGTTCCCGGCGAAACGGCTCGCTCACCGTGAGCACGCAATCGGCGCCCCGCAAGGACCAGCGGTCCAACTGGTTATAAATCCTCGCCCGCAGGTCCGGCCAGGTATACCCGTGATGAAAGGCAACCCAGGGCGCCATGCGGTGCAACCCCGACGCCCGCGCGAGGAAGTGCGATTTTACGGCGTGACTTTGAACCACGTCCGGCTTCAACTCGCCGGCGAGGGAGCGCAGCGCGCGAACCACCGTGAGGTCGAAGCGGCCCGCTTCGGGCATGGTATGAACGGGGATGGCCAGGCGCCCGGCTGTCTCGATAAACAGGTTCGACTGGCCTTCGCGCCGGAAAACCGCGATCTCCACGTCCACTTGCCCGCGGGCGCATTGCGCGAATTGAAGCAGGTTCTTCGCCGGCCCCGTGATGGTGTCGGCCTCTAGAATCGCCAGCAGGCGTAGGCTCTTCATCAAACTCTCCGTGAAACCCCTGCCTTTAGGCATGGGGAGGAAAGGAGAATCGCCCGTCGCGGGCGACTGCCTTTCCGGCTTTGTACTGGTACGCTTAACATGCGCTTGAACCTTGTAAACATTGTGGTTCTATCGCATAATCGACTAAGATGGTGCGCGGTTTTCAGTACCGCTTTTATCCCACGCGGGCGCAGAAAGCCGTGCTGGCGAAAACCTTTGGGTGTGCCCGCTATGTCTACAACTGGGCGCTCAATTTGCGGAGTACGGCCTGGCGCGAACGGCAAGAACGAATCGGCTACAGCCGCACGTCCGCCGCATTGACGGAGCTGAAGCGTCTGCCGGAGACCGCGTGGTTCAACGAGGTGAGCAGCGTTCCGGTGCAACAATCCCTGCGCCATCTACAAACCGCCTTCGTGAATTTCCGGCAAAACGGCGCGGAGTATCCCTCCTTCAAGAAGAGAGGCAACCGGCAGTCGGCGGAGTTCACTAGGTCGGGATTCCAATGGGACGGAAACACGTTGACGGTCGCCAAAATCGGGAAACTCGCTATCCGCTGGTCGCGGAGGTTCTCGATGCATCCGAGCGCGGTCGATCTGAGCCGCACTCCCGCCGGCCGCTACTACGTTTCCTTCCGGGTTGACGAGCCGCTGGATCCGATGCCGGCCGCAGAAGGCGCTATCGGCATCGACCTGGGACTGACCTGCTTCGCCGCCCTGTCGGATGGCTCCAAGCATGAGGCGCCGCGACCGTTGCGTCGCAAGATGGCGCAACTGAAGCGGGCGCAGAAGGCGCTCTCCCGCAAGCGCAAAGGATCGAAGAACCGGAACAAGGCCCGCATCCGCGTGGCCAAGATCCACCAGAAGATTACGGATGTTCGCCGCGACTTCCTGCATAACCTGAGTACCCGGCTGGTTCGTGAAAACCAAACGATCGCAGTCGAGGACTTGAATGTGCGCGGCATGATGACGAACCATTCGCTTGCCGGGGCTGTTGGCGATTCCGGCTGGGGCGAGTTCGTTCGCCAGTTGCAGTACAAATGCGAGTGGCATGGACGTACCTTTGTCCACATCGACCGTTGGTGTCCGTCGAGCAAGACCTGTTCGGCGTGCGGCGCGGTAGTGGATTCCCTGCCTCTCGACGTGCGTGCGTGGACGTGTCCCGAGTGCGGAGTCGAGCACGACCGGGATATCAACGCCGCCCGTAATATTCTTGCGGCCGGGCTGGCCGTGATCGCGTGTGGAGGCGATGTAAGACCGGAGCGGCGATCTCGCCGCAAAGGCAGTCGCCGTAGAAGCACGAACCGTCTTGTCGCCTGTGCTTAGCATAGGTTTCAGGAATCCCCCGGCTTTAGCCGTGGGGGAGGATGTCAACGCGGCGTCCACAGCCAGCGGCAATACGTTTCATACAGCGCCTGGCCCAGGGCCTCCCAGTCGTACCGCGCCGTCACCAGCCGCCGGCCCGCCTCGGCCAGGCGGTTCCATAAATCGCCTTGCGTGGAAAGCGCGGTCATGAACGGTAGCCAATCCTCGTCCTTTTCCGCGATCAGGATGTCAACCCCCGGAGTCACCGCCAGGCCCTCCGCGCCCAGCGGCGTGGAAATCACCGGCACGCCCGCGGCCATCGCTTCCAGGATCTTCAGCCGCGTGCCCCCACCCGTACGCAAAGGGACGATGGCGGCGACCGCTTCCCGGTAATATGGCCGTACATCCTCCACCGTGCCGGTCACTTCCACGTTGGCTTCGCTGCGTAGCGCCAGTACCGCGGGCGCCGGATCGAGTCCCGCCAGGGTCAGCCGCCACTCCGGAAAACGTTCCCGGATGCCCGGCCAGACGGTGCGCGTGAAGGCTACCGCCGCTTCGATGTTCGCGTGATAGCTCATCCATCCCACGAAAAGAATGCGGCGGCGCTCGGCGGCAGGCCGCGCTTCATTGAAAAAACTGAGATCGGCGCCGTTCTCGATCGTGGCGATGCGCGCTCCGGGCGCAATGCTCAGCAGCGTTTCGCGCTCCCTTTCGCTGCAAACGATGTGCCCGGACGCCGTATGCAGGATCTCCGTTTCCAGAGCCGCGAGCCGCCGCGCGGTCAGCCCGGCGTAGAACCGGTGCGCGGGCGAGGGAGCGCTCTCGCTGTAACGCCGCATGCCTTCGGATTCGATGTTGTGCCAATCGTAAACCAGCCGCGCACCGCCTTGCCGCAGGATCGGCTCGTACGCGGCCATGTGAATGCTCTCGATGTGCACCAGGTCGAACGGCTCCGCGGCCATCACGGCAGCCAGGGCCGTTTTCATCTCGGCCGAAGTGTAATTGACCACCGACAGGGGCCTGCGTCCCAGGAGCCCACGGACGATCTTCGCCGGCGTATAACGCTCCGGTGCCGGGACGGGCACGGCTTTCCACGGCAAGCAGTCCGAAGCGGACGCCCCGCCCGGCGAAAAGAAGACGTGCGTCAGTTCAGCGTGTTTGCCCAAAGCCCGCGCCAGATGATATTCCCGCAAGGCCGCTCCGTTGCGGGGCGGGCAACACTGGCGCGGCGATACGAAGAGGATTCGCATGGGGCCTGATACTCTACCATATATGCCCGAAGGGATCGGCGCGAACCGCGCTCCCGCCGCCCGCGTTTCCCTGATTTTGGTTTCGCATTCCTATCCGCCCGTTTTGGGAGGGTCGGAAATCGAGGCGCAGCGCGTTTGCGCGGCGTTGATCCGGCGCGGTCATCGGGTCACGGTGCTGTGCGCCGGTGGCGAGCCGATGCCCGATACGGCGCGGTGGACGGATCCGGCGGGAGTCCCGGTGCGCATTTTCGCCCGCCGGTCGCGCGGACGGTTCAGAGACTGGGCCTTCGCTTTCGGCGTTGCCTGGACCCTATTCCGGGAGCGCCGCAACTACCAGCTTGTGTACTTCCTGATGCAGGGCGCGCATTTGGCACTAGGTTTGCCCGTGGCGCAGTGGCTCGGCAAGCCCATCGTCATGAAAATCTCGGGCAGCGGCATCGCCACCACGATGCGCGGCTCCTGGCTCGGCCGGCTGGAGTTGCGCTGGCTCGACAAATGGGCGCGGCGGGTCATGATTCTCAATTCCGGCATCGCGGCGGAAGCGGTGGCGGCCGGTCTCGATTCGCAACGCCTGTTGTGGATGCCCAACCCCATCGATACCGGCGAATTTGTTCCGTGCAGCCCGGATGCGCGCCAGGGTCTGCGAGAACGGTTCGGGATTCCAGCTTGCGCCACGGTTGTAATCTACGTTGGCAGGCTGGCCCCGGAGAAGGAGCTCAGCTCTTTGCTCGGAGCCTTCGCGGCCGTCGTACGGCGCCTGCCGAACGCCCTGCTCATTCTGATCGGCGATGGGCCCAGTCGGCAGGAACTTGAAATCCGCGCCGATCAACTGGGCCTCACGGGGCGCGTGCGCTTCGCGGGGCGGCAGCCGGTCTCGGACATCTGTCATTGGTTGCAGGCCAGCGATCTTTTCGCCCTGGTTTCCTCGAACGAGGGCTTCCCCTGCTCGCTTTCGGAGGCCATGGCGGCCGGCCTTGCGTCGGTGGTCACCGATATCCCCGGCAATACCCAGTTGATCGACCCCGGCGTCCACGGTCTGGTGGTCCCGGTGGGGGACGAGGCTCGCATCGCCGAAGCCATAGCCGGTCTGCTGGCCGATTCCGAATCCCGAGCGCGTATGGGGACCGCCGCCCGCCGGCGCGTTCTCGATAATTATTCGACGGACAAGCTGGTGGGCCGGTACGAAGCGCTGTTCGAAGAGGCGCTGAACTAAACCTCCCCACGGCTAAAGCCGGGTGGTTCTAAGGAAGCGATACGATCAGCCTCTCCAAGGCTCTCGCACACCACGATGGCGGCTACAGCATCCTTGGCCTCGACCAATCCGCTATTCCTCTTCAACGCGCGACCCGCTCCGAGACCCTTGTGGATCTGGGGGAGCGGAAACCGCGCCCCGCTCGCAGGTTGGCAATCGCTCGACGCCGCCCGTTGCAGCAGCGGTTTCGCAGCCGGGAACGCCTGTGCGGCGCTCCGTGCGTCGAGCTTACCCTGTTCTACAAAGCGTGCCAGAAAGGCGCTGTAGAGATCTCTTTGAATCGCCGTGCCATCGGCAAAGACATGCTGCCGTTGGCTCAGCGGCTTCTTCACGTACTCGCCGCTCATGTGGTCGAACTGCGACAGGCGCGTGGTGCGCGTGCTGAACTCGGTAACGCTTCCACCGGCGGCCTCCGCCTTGCGGCTGAGCGTTATGAGGAACGCGCCCGCGCCGCGAACCTTCGTGCTCCGGCCGAAGTTCTTTTGGAAGCTCCGGTAGCTGATCTTCTCCGTTTGGATCGCCACGCCTTGCGCGAGAATGCGGTTCGCCAGCTCGCCGTGCGCCCGCTTTCGTTCCGCGGCTAACCGCCGCTCGATCTCAGCGCGGCGGCGTTGCCGGGCTTTATAGCGTTCCGACCGCTCCCATAACTTCGGCCCTTTCTTGACTGTGCCGTTGGGCTGGTAGTTGTCCGGGTTGCTGGCCCGGCGGCTGCGGTCCATGGCGCGCTCGATCAAGCGCAACCGCGTCCACGGCTGTTCGACGCTGGGGCAGAACGGCTCGAACATCGCATCCGCAGCGGATACGGCGGCAATCGTAGATGGCCCGATGTCGAGGCCCACCACGGCTTCGCCGATGGGATGCTTCGCCAACGGCTGGCCTTCCTGGATCAACTGCGCGAACCAGCGGCTCCGTCCGCGAACGGCGCGCCGCACAATAGGCAGTATTTCGTGCGGCACGCCAACGCATGCGCCTGCCAGCGATCCTCCGCGGCGATGATCGGCATGCGCAGGCCGTCCCATTCCACCGCCGCGTCTTTGAATCGGAGGCCGGCCGCGCTTGTCTTGCCTTCGACCGACCGCAAGGTTCCGAAGCGCTTGAACCGGGGCCTGCCTCTCTCACCAAAACCGTACTGCTGGACCGCCTGGAACGCCCGGAGCGCCACTTTCTGCGTTTCGTTCGAGGTCATATGGTCGCCGATCGAGCAGGCATTCTTGCAGGCGATGGCGAACCGATCGGTCGTGGACGATTTGAAACCGAATCGCTCCACACATGCCTTGAATGCCGCCGACCGCCTCTTGCTCTTGGGCATCTTGCGCGCCCGCTGCCAGTCTTTCGATTGGCGCATCAGGTCCAGCACGCGCAATGCTTCGCCAAGGGCCGCGTTGTAGAGATTCCGGGCGGCGTCCAGCCGGATCGCCAACTCGCGCTCGTCCAGCGGCGTGGTGCGCAGCGGAACTTCGGCGATGAAGCTTGGGGTTGTGGCGCGGGGCATGTAGTACTTCCAGGATGCGCTCAAACCCCTGTATTTAATAGGTTCAAACGCGAGTTGAGCCTACCAGTACTGAGCGGAACAGGCAGTCGCCCGCGACGGGCGAATCTCCTTTCCTCCCCATGCCTGAAGGCAGGGGCTTCACGGAGATATTGGTGACAAAGCCCTTTTGCCTTGTTAAGATTATGACTACCAAAAAACGCACGCCAACCTGCCTCACGTAAGATCACAAATTGTGACCTTAGAAAAGGGCCCGACGAGAAGTAAGTAAGCAGCCGCGCGGCTGGAAGCCGGCGGCTTTGTAACTAAGCCATGCTAAACAGCGGCACAACTCGCTACGTTCGGCCCGCTTACGGCGGCCCTGCCAGCTATTACCCTGCCAGCTATTACCCTGGCAGCGTTGGTATCCGCGTGCGCCGCGAAGCCACAAGCGACGCAACGGAGCGTCGATTGGTGGGGCCGGTTCCGCTTTTCGACGTGCCCGCAAGCGGAACACTCCCGGCTGCTGTTCCTGGGTTCCACGGCGACCAGGCGGACGCCCGCCCGCTTCGCCTTGTACTCCAGGAACGCCCGCAACTGGGCGAAGGCCCAACTGTGCAGAACTCCCCGTTGCCGCCGTGTAGCCCTTATCCGGTCGCGTATCCCCGTCAATTCCTCGACGGCGATCCCGCGCCCGGTGCGTTCTGCGGCGGCAACGATCTGCTTACTAATAACATGGTTGACGTGTTTGGCAAAGCGGCGTTCTTTGCCGGAAAGTTTCTGCAATCTTCGCTTCGCCGAACGGGTCTGCTTGGCTTGCAGCTTCGCCCGCAGCCGGCGCTGGCGGTGTCGAACCGATTTGATCTCGCTCCCGCTATAGAGATTGCCGTCCGAATCGGCCGCGATCTGCGCCACGCCCAGATCGACGCCGAGAAAGCCATCCGGTACGGTCGCTTTCGGATCGGGCATCGAACAGTTCGCCAGCGCATACCACCTGCCGCGCACGAACGCCAGATCCGTTTCGCCCTTGCGGTTTGCCAGCATGGATCGCTGATGTTCGCCGCATACGAAGGGGATTCTCAAACGTCCGGCGAGAGACCAGATCGAGACGGTGGAGGCCTCCAGGTCGTAGGACAGAATGCGCTGGTCGTAAGCGGCCGAACCCATCGGGCGAAAGGTGCGCTTCGCCTTCCGATCCAATCTGTAGGCGTCGGCCACCTTCGAGATACAGCGGATGGCAGCCTGCGCGGAAAGCCCGAAGCGCTCCCTCGCCGTGCGATAGCAAAGGCGGTGCAGATCGAATTGGCGGAAGGTCTTCGAGTCCCATGCAATGCCGCTGATGTAATCGCAGGCGGCATTCGATGCCACCAGCGTTCGGCCGAGCGCGATGGCCTGCTCCGTCGTAGGGTCGAGCTTGAGTTGCGCGGCCAGGTTCACTTAGCCTCAGTATGCGCTCGGACCCCAATGTTTACTAGGGCTACGCGCAAGTTGAACGTACCGGTACAAACCGGGGCAAGAGGGCGACCGATGCGGTCGCCGCGCTATCCCTCCGCGTGGCTGAAGCCAGCGGTTTCCCGCGCCGGAGATTTATGATGCCGTCCCGCCTCAAGTTGGCGTTTCTCATCGGCGCGGATTCGGCGTCCACCAGGGCGAGCATCGAGGCGATTTGCTCCCTCTCCTGCGTCGATCCCGCGGCCATTCTTCTGGATGTTGCGAAGCCGAAGCTGGCCACGCGCTTCAAGAACCTGCGGCGGAATATCCGCAAAGAGGGATACGGGTACATTCCGCAGCGGCTGGCGGAGGCTATTTACGGCGTAACGGACCGAGTGGTGGAGCGCATCTTTCCCGAAACGAGCGTACGAGAGGTTCTGCGGCGGGCTTTTCCGGACCGCTGTTTCAGCCTGGCCGATATTTCGCGGCGGTACGGCGCGCCGGTGATTCCGGTGAATAACCTGAACAGCGCCCAGGCGGCGGAGACTCTTGCGGGGCTCGGCGCGGACTTGGGAGTGGTCATCGGGACCCGCGTCCTGAAACGCGGCACGTTCGGGCTGCCGAGACTCGGATCCATCAATCTGCACAAAGGGGCGGTTCCGGATTACCGCGGGCTGCCGCCGGGGTTCTGGGAAATGTACCACGGCGAGAAGTACGCGGGCGTCACTGTCCACTTTCTGGACGACTCGCTCGATACCGGCGATATTGTGGAGCGCTCGCAGGTGGAAATCCTCCCGATGGACACGCCGGATTCGCTTCTGGCGAAGCTGCATGTGGAAGGGGCCAGGACTGTGGCGCGGGCGGTATCGGCCATCCACTCCGGGGCGGTCCGCGCCACGGCGCAAGAACGCAAGGGAGTTAAGCCCCACTCCAAGCCTACCCGCAAGCAAGTTATGGAACTGCGTCGGCGGCTGCCGCATTGGCAAACGCCGGGCGTCGCGCGGGGCATCGCGAAGGACCTCTACGCGTTGGGCGTTTACTATTCGGGCGTATACGCTCTGGCGCGATGGCTGCACCGCCGGGAGAGGATGCGCGCCGCCGTGATTCTGTACCACCAGGTGAACGACTTCGCCAGGGATTCCATCACCATAAGCCTGGAACGCTTTGCGGCGCACCTGCTGATGCTTTCGCGGTGGTACGCGCCGGCGCGGTCGAGCGAGCTTGTGGAAGGGATCCGGCAGACCAGGCCGCTGCGGCCGGGCTCGGTGGCGGTCCATTTCGACGATTGCTATCGCGATGTATATTGGAACGCGATGCCGATCGCCAATGCCTGCGGCGTGCCCACTGCTGCGTTCGTCAGTTCGGGATTTGTGGGAACTGATCGCGCATTCGACCACGACCCGCGAAAATCTCCCTTCCATTTCGAAAACCTCCAACCGGAAGACCTGCGCGCGATGCTCGCCGGCGGCATGGAAATCGGGGCGCATACGGTTAATCACGTCAACCTGGGCGCGTGTTCCATCGACGAGGCGGAAGACGAAATATCCGGGAGCGTGCGCGAGCTGGAGCAAATGACCGGCCGCCCGGTCACGCTGTTTTCGTTTCCCTTCGGACGGCGGGACAATATACGAGGCGAGCTGCGCCAAGCCGTGGCGGCGACCGGGTGCGCTTGCATGTTTTCGGCATTTGGCGGCACGGTGGACGCAAGCACCGATGCTTACGCAATTCCGCGTTTCGGCGCGTCGGCGATGCACAAACCGCTATACCTGGCTTTGGAAATAGAGGGGCTCTGGCCGCATGATCAAGTCCGCAGTTAAATGGATTCTGCGTGGAGCGTCCCTGGTGGCGGCGTTCCTACCCGCCGCGGCGTCGGCATTTGGAGCCTGGGAGAGCTGCTATGAGCTGTTCGCTCACGTCTGCTCCATGATCCCCGGCATTCCGGGGGACTACCTGCGCATCGCATTTTACAAGCTCACGCTGACGGAATGCGATCTTTCCAGCCGCGTTTCGTTCGGCTCCTTTTTCGCCCATCCGCAGGTGCGGCTCGGGGCGGGCGTGTACATTGGATCTTATTGCGTTTTGGGAAAGACAGCGATCGGCGACCGCACGCAGATCGCGTCGGGCGTTCAGATTCTGAGCGGCAGCCGGCAACATGCGCGCAATGAGGCTGGGGAAATCTCCGGCGCCGAGGGGGGTGACTTCGCGATGGTCGAAATCGGCGCCAATTGCTGGATCGGCGCGGCAGCCATTGTCATGGCCGATGTGGGAGCGGGCTCAACTATTGGGGCCGGCTCGGTGGTTACCCGACCCATCCCCGCCAATTCCGTAGCCGTCGGCAGCCCGGCCCGCGTACTCCCGAGAGCTTGAGTTTTTCTCCAGCCAGCGCTCCAGCACTAAGAGACGCCATAACTGGGCGGGCACCCAATGCCTGCCGGCCGCATCGCGCAGAGGCGCGTCGAGCGAACCGCGGCGAATCCAGCCGTCTTCTTCAAGAACGGTGCGCTCCCGCAGGTGGCTGAGCAGTCCGCTCCAGCGGCCGGCCAGCCAGCTTTCCACCGGGACCGTGAAGCCTTGTTTCTTGCGGAAGGCCACCTCCGGACCCACGCGGTGGCGCACGATTTCCCGCAGCACGGCTTTCAGGCGGCCGCCATGAAAGTGGATTTCCGGGGGCAGCGCGGCAGCGAACTCCCAGAGTTTTTGATCGAGCAATGGGGCGCGGGCCTCGATGGCGTAGTACATGGTCCCGCCATCCACCTTGGGCATGAACTCGCTGAGGAAGTGCATGCGGCGGTGATAGCCGAAGACGCCGGATAGGAGATTTCGCGCGGATTCGAGCGAAGGCGGGATCTGGCGCTGCGCCAGTTCGCGCCCGGCCAGGCGTTCGCCGAGGATGGAGCGTTGTTCGAAATATGGCAGCCCGTCGTGAGCGGCGGCATGCGCGCCCAACCCGCCCGTGGCATAGTCCAGATAGCTCCGCAATTGCCGAGCCGGACCGCTCGACGGGAAGATTCCCCGGAGCTTGCGCCATGCCGTCGTCGCCGCATCCGGCAGATGGCGGGCCAGGCGCTCGGCCAGCCAGGCGTTCCGAAAGAAGGGATACCCGAGGAAAACGTCGTCTCCGCCGTCTCCGGTCAACAGAACCGTAGCCCGGCGCTTGACCGCCTCGGATACCCACAACATGGCCTGTGCGGACTCGCTGGCGAATGGCTCGCTATAGGCGTCCACGAGGTTATCGAGCGAGACGTGCGTCTCCGGCATGTCCACGATTTCGTGGGCGATGCCGAGGGCTTGGGCCGTGCGCGCCGCATCGGCGCTTTCGTCGGAGGGATCGTCCGGGGCCCTCACGGTGAACGCCTTGATGTTAGCTTTCCATTCGCGCATGGCCCAGCAGACTAGCGCGGAATCGATGCCGCCGCTCAAGAGAACGCCGATGGGCACGTCCGAGATCAAGCGCAACCCGACGGATTCCACCAAAAGCCGCTCGGTCTCTTCCACGGCTTCTTCGAACGTGATGCGGGAGGACGTGTCTGTGTCGGGTAACTGCCAATACTGGCGCTCGGAGATTTGGCCGTCGCGCCACTCGAGAATGGTGGCCGGGGGCAGTTTGGCGACGCCTTGGTAGATGGAGCGGGCGTCGGTGACGTAGCCGTACTCGAGGAACTCGAGCACCGCCTGCGGGTCGATCTCTCCGCCGAAACCGGCTGCGCGCAGAGCCGCGACGGTGGATGCGAAGGCGATTTCGCCATTGCGCGCGCAATAGGCCAGCGGCTTCACGCCCAGGCGGTCGCGAACCATGGTGAGGACGCCGCGCGGGTGGTCCCATATTGCAAACGCGAACATGCCGCGCAAACGGGGGACCAGGGCGTCGATGCCCCA
>Ga0224555_1000887_pt1 | contig 45193 bp, 43 predicted proteins | sample 714S23034metaG_FD_180687 | JGI IMG/M metagenome (GOLD analysis project Ga0224555, IMG submission 180687) | Peat soil microbial communities from Stordalen Mire, Sweden - 717 S2 30-34 | ecosystem: Environmental > Terrestrial > Soil > Wetlands > Peat | place: Sweden: Norrbotten County, Stordalen...
CCTGCTTCTGCGCAGGCTCGTCCGCATCCGCTCCCGCTTCGAAAAACTGGTTCCGGAAGGCGAAACTGAAAAATAGGCTCGGATTGGCCGGATATGTGATTCGGCTTGGCCCCGGTAATCAAACTTTCAGGCACTACCGCTTGACAAGGGTGTCGACGCATCGGCCCATACTGATTGGCGACTGGGCAATTCCGCTGCGCTCCTCAGACCGTCTGAACCTAGGTCGGGCACTCTGAAGATTCTCCCTCCCTCCCTCCTAGCCAACAATCCGTGTAGAAGCGCGGCGCACCAATGAAACGAATCGTTACCCATTTGTGCAGACTGGGCTGGGGGAAGAGGTCGTGTGCTGTTTTTGTGCTGTGCGCGACGACAGCGATTACCCTACCTGCGCAGACCTTTACAACTCTGGCGAGTTTTAACGGCGGGAACAGCTTCGGCCCCGTCGGACTGATTCAAGCGACAGACGGCAACTTCTACGGAATAGCCGCCTCCTACGGAACAGCCGACGACGATTCCGGCTTCATCGTCTTCAAGGTCGCGCCATCTGGCACGCTGACGACGCTCTTCTCCTCCACGGGCGAGGCTGAGGGCGAATTCCCCTATGGCGGGTTAGTGCAGGCCACTGACGGGTATCTTTACGGGACAACCTGGCGTGGCGGGGCTGACAACTGTCCCGTCTCTGGCGACCCTCCCGGGTGCGGCACGGCGTTCAGGATCTCCCTGGCCGGCACGTTTGAGTCGCTGCATCTCTTCGCGAAGGTTGATGGCACCAATCCAGCCGCCGGCCTGATTCAGGCTGCCAACGGGACCTTCTACGGGACAGCCGAGTGGGGTGGCGCCAGCGCTACGGCACGGTCTTCACGATGACCCCGAGTGGCGCGCTGGCAACCCTCTACAGCTTCCCAGGACCTGAGGGTAACCCGACGGCCCCTCTGGTTGAGGGGACGGACGGAAACTTCTACGGGACAGCTACCGAGTCGATCTTCAAAATCACTGCGGCCGGCGCGATCACAACTCTTTACACCTTTTGCGCCTTGCCTGGCTGTGCCGATGGGGCTAACCTCGACGCCGGCTTGATTCAAGCCACCGATGGGAACTTCTACGGTACAACCTCTGCCGGCGGGGCCTACGGCAACTATGGCACTATCTTCAAAATAACGCTGGCGGGCCAGTTGACGACCCTGCACAGCTTCAGCTCAACGGACGGCGCTATCCCCGGTGGTGGTTTGATTCAAGCCACCGACGGGAACTTCTACGGTACAGCCGGCGGCGGTGGGGCCAACGGCTATGGAACTGTCTTTAGAATAACGCCGGCGGGCCAGTTGACGACCCTGCACAGCTTCAACTCAGCGGACGGCGCTAACCCTAGCGGTGTGCTGGTTCAGGGCAAAGACGGGAGCTTCTACGGGACAACGGAAGGTGGAGGGTCCAGTAACGCTGGAACAATCTTCAGCCTGTCTGTTCCCATGACCGCGACGCCAACACCAACCTACGGGACTGCGGCACGTGTGTTCCAGGATGGCGGCCAGTGGCCAGACAACACCATCTACATCTTCGGCGATCTAGGCAAGGTGCAGTCGGAATTGGTAGAGTCCACAACCTCAGGCTTCCAGGCGGCGGACCCGAAGATCACTGCGATCACCACGGTTAACCCGGCAGGCCTGTCCTCTGGCGCCTTATCCTATTCGGCCGACAGCAGCGATGGAGCCGCCCGGGGCTTGGCGTTCCGCAACTTCATCAACAATACAGGCGCGCCCTTGACAATGAAACTCAACGCCGTGCTCAGTGGATATTTCCTGCAAGAGGACGGCTACACCGGATACGGGTCGGTGGCCGGGGCGATCCATATCTTTGACGGTACGACGTTCGCCAGCAGAGTGAAGGCAAGCGGCGAAACGGCCGGACAGTTCCTGCTGGCCAACTACCCGTCTACAACGGCGTTTCAAGGCGCAACGGTAATCGACACTCTGGACAACCTCTTTCCCGGACCAGCCCTCGCCGGGGGCTATGTTGCCCTAGAAGGCGAACCGGCCGGTTCTGCGATCTGGATAGCTAATACGTACGGTATTGGTCCGATCTCAGGCTCAGTGTCGACCTCCTTGTTTACGGTCGAGCCTCAGCAGACGATCACGGTTATATTCGACGTAGCAACTGCCACAGCGGGGGGTCCGTTCGGCACCGGCGAAGTATATTTTCTGGATACGCTCCAACCCGCCGCGAACTTTTTCAGCGATGCCAATGGCAACGCGGTCAGCGGGATGGCGGCGGTCGACGCTCCGGCCCCGGCCTCCTTGCCGGTCTCCCCGGCAGCCCTCGTTCTGGCGCCAGCGACGGCGACCAACTTGGCCGGCACGGCGGATACGGTGACCGCGACGGCGACGGACACAAATGGGAATGCCGTTCCCGGCGCCATCGTCAAGTTCACCGTCACCAGCGGTCCGAACGCGGGAGTGGTGGGCGGCGCGATCACGGGCGGGAACGGACAAGCGGTGTTCAGTTACACCGGTACGCACGGCGCCGGCCCGGATACCATCCAGGCCAGCATCGGAACGGTGGCGTCGAATGCCGTTCAGGAGACATGGACTTTGGCGTTGCTGCCATCCGGCTCCGCTTGCAATGGCACGTACAATGGCACTTTCGCTGGCGATGTGACTGTCCGCGACGGTCAGACCTGCGTCCTGGTGGGCGGCGGGGTCACTGGCGATATCATCCAGAACGGCGGTAGCCTTACGATCGGCAATTTCACTGTTAGCGGAAATGTGCATGTGGATGGCCGTGGCACTTTCTCAATCGGTCCGTACACCACGATCGACGGTAATCTTGACGACGAGGGCGCCGTCCCCCGGCCGCGCTTCGACGATCTGCGGAATCACGCGCCCCTTGGTGCGCGGCCTTCGATCGGATTATCGCCACATCCGAGCAATCCTGCGATAGGCCGATTTTGCGGTGGCACACGGTGCGGCGCTGGCACGGCACCCAGCCAAGTCTGCAGGGCAACCGTGAAAGGCAATCTGTGGTTTCGGAACAATCGGACCGGTGTTCAGATCGGATCGGCCTCCCCTTCGTGCGCGGGCAACGCGATAAACGGTAATCTCGAGGTCCAGGACAGCACGGGATTTACCGCGATCTTCGGTAACACTGTTCTTGGCAACTTGGAGGACCTAAACAATGCCGGCCCAACGCAGGTTTTCGACAACACGGTTACTAATAACCTGCAATGCCAGGATAACCGCTCGATCACTGGAGGCGGTAATACGGCCGGGCTGAAGGAGGGTCAATGCGCCGCGTTTTAGACCGCGTTTCTAACGACGACGCTACTCATGCGGCTGGGTCGGTTTTCTTGTGGCCGCGCCATTCGTGGAGGGCCGCCAGGAAGTCCTCGATTCGTTCATCCTCGGGCCAGAAATTCCCGTGCAGGGCTTGCACGTCGGTAATGGGACCCTTTCCCTGCTGTGCGATTGGCTCGTCCAGCGTCGGATTGGCATCGAAGTTGTGGCGGGGGTCGCTGCGCTTGTCCACGGGTTACCTCTTGCACTTTGCGTATAACGTCTCCCGGCGGTTCCCGCATGCGCAGGCGACTGCCCCAGAGTGCGGGCCGAATCAGTTGGCCGCTACGGTGAATGTGGGCTCGGCAATCCCGACCTCGTTGGTGGGTTGATTTGTCGCCGGGGGATAGGTTTGATATCCATGGCGCTGTTGATGTTGCCGCATAGACGATGCAGCCGTCATGGCCCTAGGGAATAACCACGGTGGCGTACACATTGTTAACGTTGGCCCCGCTGCTTCCTACGTGAATCGTCGCGGACGATGGACTGTACTGGCACGAAATTGTTGGGTAGCCGGACTGTTTCAGCGTCAACACGAACCCACTACCGAGCCTGATCTGCGCCGCGCGGGGTGCAGTGGACGTATTTTCGGCGGTGAACGTGTTGTTGCTTTCGCCGCCTTCGCCACCAACCTCGTAGCCCTGCGGGAAATGTTCCGCGGGGCAGGGGACTATTGTACGAACGAAGGTGTTTTCGCGGAAATTGTTTAGGTTTAATGAGTTGCGGGCGGCCTGAGAGGCCGCCGCAGGCCGAGGGCCTGCCCCACTAAGACTAAGTTGCGCGCGCAATCCGCCGACGATTTTGCCGATAAGAGGCTCGTGGGTGACAATATGGACACATTTCTTCTTAATGAGCAACAGCGGCAGCCGGTGGATCATCCGGACCCCGAGGTGAGACGCCTGGTACGCGCGATGACCATGAATCCGATGGAGTTGGAATCCGCCTGGAGCGCCCGCCGGCAGGCGCGGGGGACAGCCAAACACGTTGACGTATGCCTGGTCGAGGACGATCCGTCCAATATCAGCATGGTGCGGTTTCTGCTGGAATCGGCGAGTATTGGTCTGCTTGCCGTGGATAGTTGCGAGGGCGCCATCTTAGCTTTGCGGGAGACTCGCCCGCGTTTGCTGTTAGTGGATCTGGGCCTGCCGGATCGCAGCGGGCTGGAGATCGCCCGGGTTGTGCGCGGGTGGTACGGCTACCCCCACATTCCGATCGTAGCGCTAACGGCCAGCGCGGAAAAGGCCGGCGCCGCGTGGCGGGCAGGCTTTTCCGGGTTCATCGCCAAGCCGTTTGTGCCGAAGACGTTCCAAACGATGGTGAAGAGTTGGGTTTCGGTGCAGACGCATTGATTGCGGCGAGAATGCGCGGCCCAAGAGGCCGCTGCAGGCCGAGGGCCTGCCCCACAGAGCAGCATAGCCGCAACCAAAGAGGCGGCCTGAGAGGCCGCCGCAGGCTGAGAGCCTGCCCCACGAATCGGCGCCAGACTGCGAAGATTCTGAGCAGTTGTAATACTAAACGCTGAATGAGCTGCCACAGCCGCAGGTGGACTTCACTTGCGGATTGCTGAACTTGAACCCGGAGCCTTCCAGGGTCTCGACATAGTCGACTTCGGCCCCGTCCAGGTAGAGCAGGCTGGCTTGGTCGACGAAAACTTTCAGACCGCCGAAGCTGTAAGTTTTGTCCAGCATGTTGGGTTGGTTCTCGAAGGCCATCGAATAGCTGAAGCCCGAGCATCCGCCGCCCACCACCGCGATGCGCAGTCCGGCCGCTTTGGGCTCTTGCGAATCCAAAATCTCCCTTACTTTGCCGACTGCCTTTTCCGTCATTTGCACCATATGAAGTTGCGACTCCTATTTGAGAACTTGTCCCGCTACGCGCCATTATAGCGGAGGCGGACCGGGACAGCCAACTCAATGGATGCCCCCCAAGCGCTTAAGTTGCGGGAATCTGCTATTTTTGGGGTTGGAAGTTGAAACCGCGGATGAGCGGTCCGCGTCGGAATCGGTGTATGGGAACACTGAGCGGCGCGCTACCACTCTCCGCCTTCGGTATCGGGGTTGCGACAAAAACCAGAGTGGATTACCTGAACACCCAGGAAGGAGCATTGGTCCGGCGCGCGCAGGCGGGCGAGGAGGCGGCTTTCCGCGAGATCGTGGAAAAGTATCAATCCAAGGTGTTCTCCATCATCCACGGCATCGTACGCCAGCGCAACGACGTGGAAGATATTGCGCAGCAAGTGTTTGCCAAGGTTTACCTGTCCATCAGGAATTTCGATTTCCGCAGTTCGCTGATCACCTGGATCTATAAGATCACGGTGAACGAATGCTTCGACTACCTGCGCAAGAAGAAAGTGCGCAAGCTGGTGTACGAGAGCGACCTGAGCGAAGACGAAGTGCGCCGCGTGGAGAACGCCGATCCGGCGATTGATCGCCAGCCGGCCGCGGATCTGGACCTGGCGCGCCGGGATTACGTCCTGAAACTTCTCAGCCGGGTGTCGGAAGAGGAGCGCATGTTATTGATGATGAAGGAAGTTGAAGGGCATTCGGTGGAAGAACTGGCGGGCATGACGGGGATGAACGAAAACACCATCAAGGTGAAATTATTCAGGGCGCGGCAGAAACTGGTGAAGGCTGCGCAGCGTCTGGACAGATTGCCCGGCCTGGTGGCCGGTTGAGAGAAGCAGGTTCCCCGGAAGCGGGCTAGTCGCAAAAAGACTCGCGCGGGGGAAGAGCAAGAAACTAGTTTCGCAAGGGAAGAAGCTATGCACGCGGTAATCATTAACGATCTTGAGGAGTACTTGAGCGGTGACCTGCCGCCTTCGGCTCTGGACCGCTTTCAAGCCCATCTGGAAACCTGCGGCAAGTGCCGCCGGGAAGTGGAAGAGATTCAGGAGTCCGGCGGACTGCTGGCGTCGCTGAAGCCCGCCGGGGGCGTGGATCCGCACCCAAGTTTCGTGGCGCAGGTGATGCAAACGGTCGCGGAACAGACGGCCCCGTCCTTTTGGACAGCCTTTGGGGATTTCGCGTTTGGGCGCCGGGTGGTGTTCGCTTCCTTGTTGACGCTGGCGGTGCTGGGCACCGTCCTGGTGTCGCGGGAAGGGGCCTACGCGCCTAATCCAACCACCCCCGAGGCGGCGATGGCCGATGCCGCAGGCTCTCCGAACGCCGGTCAGATGCTGGTGACGCTGGCGAGCTATGAACCATAATGTGCTGACGAAACCCGCCGCGGTCCAGTTTTGGGAATCTCCCAAGTTCGCCGGCGTTGGGGTGTTGCTGCTGGTGTTTCTGTGCGGGGCCGCGGCCGGCGCCGTGGCCATGAACCTGGGACACGAATCGCTGCATCCGCACCCTTTTTGGGACAACAGCGCCAAGACCGAATACCTGAAGAGTGTGACCAAGCGGCTGGATCTGACTTCCGATCAGGCTTCCCAGATGGCTAGCATCCTGGACGACTTCGCGAAGTATTATCAAACCGTTTTGTCGGACGGCAAAGCTCGCATTTTTAATATTTTGAATGAAGAGCAAAAGCGCAAGTTCGAGCAGATGCTGAAAGAACGCCCGCGCTGACAAAGAGCGGCCTGAGAGGCCGCCGCAGGCTGAGAGCCCGCCCCACCTTGCGGCAGTCGCAAACTGAGAGTCGGTGGAGCGGGTCTGGAGACCCGCTGTAGGCGTGGACGCCCGCCCCACAGGGTCAGGCCACAAGGTGGATGCGGTTGCGGCCTTCGCCTTTGGCGCAATACAACGCCTTATCCGCGGTATGCAGCAGCGCCTTGGCGGATCTCTCTCCGGCGTACTGGACGACGCCGAAGCTGGCGGTTACCGAGCATGCGCGGCCATCCGGCGATCGATACTCCAGGCGTTCCCAGTGCTCCCGCAAGCGTTCCATAAGCTGGCCGGCGCGGTCCACGCTGGTGTCGGGCAGGACGATGCAGAACTCATCGCCGCTCAAACGCCCGGCGATGTCGGCGCTACGGATGCCGCCGCGCACAAGTTTTCCGAAAGAGGCCAGGATCTCGTCGCCGGCCGCATGCCCGTGAGCGTCGTTGATGGACTTGAAGCTGTCGATATCGCAGAGGCACACCGATAACGGCTGGCCGGTACAGGCGGCGTCGGCAATGGCGAAGTCAAGCTTGGCCATCAAGGTGTGACGGCTCGCGAGGCCAGTCAAGGTATCGTGCGCGACGTGATATCTGGCCTTGTGGAAAGCCGCCTCCACCATGGACAGATCGTGAAAGACGACGGCCAGCGACACGCACAGCAGAAAGAGAGCGGCGGCGCAGCTTAGCAACACCATCCATTGCAGGCGGCGGCTGCTGGACTCCTGTTGGGCAAAGCGCGATGTCAGGACTTCCTGCTCCTGGCGCTCCATATCCTGAATTCCGAGACGGATCTCTTCCAGGTACTCGGGGCCCCGATCGAAAGCAAGAATGCGGCGGGCGGCTGGAAAGCCCTGGTCATGGCCGATCTTCTGGAGCGCTTCCAGCAGGACCGTGCGTTGGAGGATGAGCGGCTCCAGTTTGTCGATACGGGCTTGTTGGCGCGGGCAATCGGCGGTGAGCTTGCGGACCGCGGCGAGCCGGCGGCGGGTTTCGGTCAAGCCGGCGGAGTAGGGGACCAGAGTGGACTCCTGGTCCGTGAGGAGGAACTCCCGCAGTCCTGTTTCGGCCGCGGTGACACTGGCAGCAGTGGCTTCGAGGCGCGTAAGTACGTCGTGCGTGTGGGCCACCCAGCGGGCGTTCTCCACCAGTTTGTTGGAGGCCTGATAGACGGCGGTAGTGATCCCGATTAGACAGACGGCCAATCCGGCAGCCGCGGCTTTGATTTCGTAGCTTGCGAACAAGGGCTAAGGATCGCACGCTCGCGGAGCAGGTTTCTAGTTTCTTTTGGTTAATAAACGGCAGAAGACAGAAGTCAGAAGTCAGAAGACTGAAGTCAGAAGGTGAATCTGCCCGGCTAGGGCGGCTATGTCTTCTTCCATGGGGCGGTCGCGATCGAGGAAGGCGGCCACTTGACGGACGGCGTCGTAGATGCGGCGGCTACCCTGGCCCAGCCGCTCGGGGCCACCGCGGAGGTCCACGGCCTGGGCCGCGGCCAGCAGCACCATGGCGGTGGCGTTGCGCAGGCACTCGAGGGCATCGGCGGCGGTCACGGCGGAGTGCATGCCCAGGCTGACCACGTCCTGGTTGTATTGTTCGGTGGGCAGGGAATGGATGGAACTGGGGCCGGCCATCTGGCGAATGGCGCAGGTGAGGCTCGAGATGCTCAACTGCATGCCTTTGAATCCGGAATTGATGCCCGGTTCGGGCACCAGGTTGGCGGGCAGGCCGCCCGAGAACTTGTCGTCCACCAGTACGGCGAACAGCGCATTGGCCCAGTTGGCTTCAATGGCGAAATCCAGCTTGAGGGTGTCCAGCAGGCGGGAGATGTGGCCGCCATAGAAGTTGCCGGCGCGGTAGAGATCGCCGGTTTCCGGGTCGATGAGCGGGTTGTCGTTGGCCGAATTGATCTCGCGCTCGACGACGGCGCGCGCGGCATCCAGGGCTTCCCAGGCCGGGCCGAGACCTTGCGGCACGCAGCGCAACGAGTAGCACTTTTGAATATAAGATTCGGTGACGAATCCGCTGCCTTCGAGCAGGCTGAGGACGTGCGCCGCCACGGCAATCTGGCCGGGATGGCCTTTGCTCTCGTGAACCCAGGGCCGATAGGGCTCCGATGGCGCCTGGAGCGCCTCGATGGACAGCGCCACCGCGCCCAGCAGAGCGCGCAGCACGCGCCACGCATCCAACCAGAGGAGCGCGGCGAAAGCGGTCATACCGGTGGTGCCGTTGATCAGCGCCAGGCCTTCCTTGGGGGCGAAACGCACGGTGGCGAGACCGGCGGCGCGCAAGGCTTCCTCGGCTGGTATGCGGCGGCCCTGGTAATCGACCTGGCCCATGCCCATCAGCGCGCGGGCGATGTAGGCGGACGGCATTAAGTCGCCGGAGGCGCCCACCGATCCGTAGCGCGGGACCACCGGGACGATGCCGTGGTTGAGCAAGTCCTCCAGCGCCGAAACCAGTTCCCAGCGCACGGCGGAGGTGCCTCGTGAGAACGTCGCCAGGCGCAGCAGCATGGCCGCCCGCACCACGTCCCGCGACAAGGGAGCGCCAGTGCCGCAGGAAAGGTGATTCATCAGGTTGTGCTGGAAGCGTTCGGTTTGTTCGGCATCGAGCGAAAATTTGATGTTGCCGCCCACGCCGGTGTTGACGCCGTAGATGCGGTCGCCAGCGGCCAGGCGCTCCTCCAGTTTCACGCGGCCCTGCCGGATGCGGGCGCGCGCCGGCTCGGCAAACTCCACGCGCGCTTCGCGGCGGGCTACGTCTTCCACATCTTCGATAGAGATCGGGCGAAGGCCCAGGACCAGGCTGTTTGGCATGATTATATTCGACGGCAGGTGCGCTTATTCGATTGTAAAACTCTGGCGGGCTTCCGCGGTCTGGTTGCCCACGCCGTCATGCGCGGTGACTAGCAAAGTGTAGTCGCCGGGACGGGTGTCGGGCTTGGTGGCCAGGCTGAAGACGGCGGGCACGTAGCGCTTGGGATAAAACGACTGGCTGCGGTCGGCGCCGGCCTGCGGCTGGGTGTAGATGGTCTTGCCGCTGGGCGAGAGCACCGCTACGTCATAGCTGACGTCGATGGAATTGGTCTCGCCGTACTTGAAGCCGATCATATCGAAGCGCGCCCAGACCGCGTCTCCGCGGCGGTAAGCGGCCTTCGACAGAGATTCCCGGTCATCCTCCCCGCGGAGGAAGCGGATATTGCGGATCGCCAGCGTATCGCTGGGGTCCACACGGCGGCCGTGAACTTCGAAGGGGACCTCTTTGGCGGCAGTGGCGTTGGCGATCAGGTCGGTGACGGAGATGGCGATTTTGTAAGTGCCGGAACCGGCCAGGGGCGGAATGACGATTTCCTGGTGGACGGTGGGCTTCCAGTTCTTATCCTCCGGGGCGAGGGTTTCTTCGATCTCGGCCGAGACCGGCTCCATGAGGCGCACGCCGTGGGGGTCGAGGGCGTCCAGTTTGTAGCTGAGGTGCACGCGATCGACGGAAGAGGCGGTAAAGCCGTCGACCTGGAAGCTGAAGAACATGGTTTCGCCGGGATCGTGGGCAAAACTGTTGGGCACGGCGGCGCCGCCGTCGCGATCGGAGACGGTGGGCCGGACGACGGCCAGGGGCACGGCGGCCCCCCACAGGGGCACGGCCAGGAGGAGCAGGAGCAGGGCCGGGCGGGGATGCAGCACCTTATTGATGGATGTCATGATCGTTCTCATTGCGGTGTCGGCATGTCGGGGGTTTCCGAGGCGAAATTGAGGGGGATATCGATATCGTGGAGCTTCTGGCTGGTTTCATCGGCTACGCGCAAGCGATAGTGCTTGGGCGGGACGTCGAAGACCACATTGCCCTGTAGCGTTTCGGCGGGCTTCACGCGCCGCAGATAGCCGGTCCAGTCGGGGACCTGGTCGCCGTTGGAGAGCTCGGCGTAGGTCTGGCCGGCATCGTCCAGCAAGGTCAGAGTGGGGACCATGAGTTCGGTGGAGCCGCCATTGACCACGCTGAGGCGGATCAGGAAGAAGCGGTCTTTGGGCACCCGCGCGTCTGCGCCTTGCCCCAGTTGGGCTTTCCATTGATCTTCGAAGACGTTATAGACCAGCGAGCCGGCGGTCACGCGCTCACCCATGCGGTGAAGCTGGATCTCGGTGGTCGCGACGGGGGCGCATCCGGTAGCGGCCGCGAGGCAGACGAGGGCGGCGGCGGCCGGAAAGGATTGCAAAGTGTGCATAGACGATTCTTGCGCCGGGGAGGTGCCGGGTGTCAAGCGGGCGGGGCTGTTGTGGGGCGGCCAATCTTGGCCGCAGCCGCCTTTCAGGCGGCCAGAGCCGGCTAAAAGCCGGCTGCGGGCATGATTGCCCGCCCTCCAATCAGGCGCCGCGGCTCATCTTCCTGGAAATGAATAAGGCCATCTCGAGGGCCTGCTCGTAATTGAGCCGGGGATCCAGACCGGATTTGTAGGCCAGCTTCAGATCGGCCTCGCGCAACCCGCGCGCGCCTCCGATGCACTCCGTGACGTCCTCGCCGGCGACCTCGATGTGGATGCCGCCCAGCCGGTTTCCGCAGGCCGCATGAAGGTCGAAGGCCTGTTCGATCTCGCTCAGGATCTCCTCGAAGTTGCGGGTCTTGATGCCGTCCGCCGTGGTGCGCGTATTGCCGTGCATGGGATCGCAGGACCACAGCACGGTCCGGCCGGTGGAGCGCGCGGCTTCGATGAGCGGGGGCAGAAAGCGGCCGATGGAGTCCGCGCCGAAGCGATGAATGAGCGTGAGGCGGCCCGGTTCGTCGTCCGGGTGCAGGATCTCGACGATTTGTTTGAGGGTGTCCGGCTGCATCCCCGGCCCGACCTTGACGCCGATGGGATTGCGGATGCCGCGGAAGAATTCCACGTGCGCGCCACCGGGGTCGGCCGTGCGCATGCCGATCCAGGGGAAGTGCGTGGAAAGGTCGTACCAGCCCTCCTGGCGGGGTACGCGGCGGGTCTGCGCCTGCTCGTACGGCAGATGCAGACCTTCGTGGCTGGTGAAGAAATCGATCCATTGCAGTTCGCCCGGATGCACGCCCATGAGGCTTTCCATGAAGCGGATGGACTCGCCGATCTGGTGCGCGATGCGCCGGTACTCATCCGCCATGGGGGAATCCTTCACCCAGTCGAGGTTCCAGTAATCCAGGCGGGCGGGATCGACGAAGCCGCGGCTCACCAGGGCGCGGATGAAGTTGAGGGTGAGCGCGGCGCGCTCATAGCCGCGCAGCATCAACTGCGGGTCGGGGGTGCGGGCGGCGGCAGTGAACTCGGGGGCGTTGATCAGGTCGCCGCGGTAGCTGGGCAGGGTGACGCCGTGGCGCGTTTCAAATTCGTCGGAGCGGGGCTTGGCATACTGGCCGGCGAAGCGGCCCACGCGGATGACGCGCCGCTGGCCGCCGAGGGCCAGCACCAGGCTCATCTGCAGCAGAATTTTGAGCTTATTGGCGATGGTGCCGGAGTCGCAATGATCGTAGCGCTCGGCGCAGTCGCCGCCCTGCAGCAGGAAGCGCTCGCCGCGCGCGGCCTCCGCCAACTGGGCGCGCAGCGCGTTGATCTCCCACGAGGTCACCAGGGGCGGCAGAGTGGAGATTTCGTCCACGACACGCGCGACTTGGTCTTCGCGCGGGTAGAGCGGCTGCTGTTCGGCGGGCTTGGTTTTCCAGGATGTGGGCGACCAGTCTGGCATCCAGCCATCAGCTTAGCAGTTTGGGCGGCGCCAGATCGCGCTGTGTGGAACGGCCAATCTTGGCTGCAGGAGGCCTTTTAGGCGGTCTCCGCATCTTCTTTCTTTGAGAGTTTGCCTATTCTACAAACACCAGATATGCGTGAGACAATCCGCAAGGCGCCTGCCGCATCGGGATGTGGTTGGACAGCCCCTTTTTGTCACCTTCCGGTTGCATGGCACCCTCCCGGCGAACCGGATCTTTGTGCCTGAGGTGTTGACCGATGCCGGCAAGGCTTTCGTAGCGATGGATCGCATCTTGGACCGCGCGGAGATCGGACCTTCGTATCTCCGCGTGCCGGAGATCGCCGAACTCGTAGTAGCGGCTCTGCGCGCCGGGGAAGGCCGCTTCGGGCGGTATCGGCTCCATTCCTACGTTGTCATGTCGAATCACGTGCACGCGCTGGTGACGCCCACCGTGGCTGCCACACAGTGGCTGGGGCCGCTGAAGGGGTTCACAGCTCACGAAGCCAACCGGATACTGGAACAGCACGGCAGACACTTTTGGCAGGACGAAAGCTACGACCATCTGGTTAGATCGGACCGTGAGTTTGATCGCATTCGCAGCTACATTGAGCAGAATCCGGTAAAGGCCGGTTTGGTGAAGGCGGCAGAAGAGTTTCGGTGGTCCAGCGCAGATACTACACAGGCCGCCTAAAAGGCGGCCTGCAGCCAAGATTGGCTGCCCCACAAGTGCTACTCTGGCAGATCGATCTCCACCAACAAGCCAGGCTGCGCATTCCGCGCGCGGATGGCGCCCTTGTGCAACTCGACGGCGCGCCGCGCGATGGAGAGCCCCAGGCCTGCGCCGCCGCTGGCGCGGTCGCGATCCGTTTCCACGCGATAGAAGGCGTCGAAAATCCGCGGCAACTCTTCTTCCGGCACGCCCGGTCCGTAATCGCGAATGCGCACGGCGGCGCGGCCATGGGCGGCTTCCAGGCTGGCTTCCACCGCGGTACCTTCGGGCGCATGGCGGATGGCGTTGCGAATCACGTTTTCGATGGCGCGACGCAGCAATTCGGCATCGCCCTGGACGGTGACCGGCTGCGCGTCCACCAAGCGCACTTCGCTCCCGCGCGACTGCGCCTCGAGCGACGAGTCGGCCACCAGTTCCTCCAGCAATCGATGCAGCCGCACCGGCTCGCGGCGCAGCGAATCGGGGTCGCCTTCGGCGCGCGTGACTTGCAACAGACCGCCGACCAGCGAATTGAGCCGCTCGGCTTCCTTGTCGATGCGGTCGAGGTGCTGTTCGCGGTTTTCTCCGGAGCGCGCCAACTCCACGGCCACCCGCAGGCGCGCCAGCGGCGAGCGGAGCTCATGGGAGATATCCAGCAGCAGCCTGTGCTCGGCGTCGACCAGCGTTTGGATGCGGTCCGCCATGCGGTCGAAGGTACGGCCGAGGTCGCCCAACTCGTCGCGCCTGCGGGTTTTGGCGCGCGCGGCAAGATCGCCGCGGCCGAAGCGCTCCACGGCGCGCTGCAGCCTGCGCACGGGATAGGTCAGATAATACGCCAGCAGGTAGCAGAGAAAGACGCCGGCGGCCATGATCCACCAATGCTGCGGCGCCAGGAACCAGTAGCCGAGGCGAGCGTGCGGGATCACGAAAATGAACCAGTACTTCCCGTCCACGGAGTTGCGCGAGATGGCCGCGCCGCGCAGACGGACGGCCCGAAAGCGGGACTCCTCGCGCGACTGGTCGAGCAGGCCGGACTCGTCCGCGCCGGTGAGCAAGTCGTGCCCGGACGCGTCGGCGAGAATGCCCTCGCCTCCGAAGGCCGCGTGGAAGCGGTGCATGAACTGCTGCAAACCCGGCTGGCCGGCGGTCTCATAAGCGGCGCGCGCCTCGGCAAGCTGGAAAGCCACCACGCGCGTGAGATAGGGGCGAGACCCCGACAGGCCCGAAACGAAGGCCGATCCGATGGTGGTGATCACCAGCGTGGCCCAGAACCAGAGCAGGATTTTGGCGAACAGCGAATTCATTCCGGCACCTCGTCTGGGGATGACAGGCTGAAGCCTGTTCCACCCGACTTCAGGAACTGGTAGCCGACGCTGCGAATGGTTTTAATAAACGGACGCTTGGTTTCCAATTTGCGGCGGATGTGGCTGATGTGCATATCGATGGAGCGGTCGAACGGCGTGGCCTTGCGGTTGTAGAGGTTCTCCATCAGGTCGTCGCGCGAGAGCACCCGGCCGGCGGCGCGCATCAGGATCTCCAGAATGTCGAATTCGAAGGTGGTGAGATCCACGGCCTGCCCGTCCACCGTAACCTGGCGGGTGGCGGGGTCGAGCGCCACGCCATTCACTTCCAGGCGCGCTGCGGCGGAGGTGCGCGGTTCGTAGCGCCGCAGGATGGCGCGCACGCGGGCCACCAGTTCGCGCGGGTTGAAGGGCTTGGGCAGGTAATCGTCGGCGCCCAGTTCCAGGCCGACGATGCGGTCCACATCGTCGGCGCGGGCGGTCAGCATGAGCACGGGAACGCGGCTCTCTTTGCGCAGGCGCCGCAGGATCTCGAAACCGTCGAGGCCGGGGAGCATGACGTCGAGAATCACGAGATTGAATCCGCCGTGGAAGGCCCGCTCCAGGCCGCGGCGGCCTTCATGCACGGATTCGACCGCGAAGCCCTCGCCGGTGAGAAACTCCGTCAGCAGGGAGCAGAGCTCGGTGTCGTCGTCGATTAGCAGGAGTCGCACGGCTCCGAATGTAGCATGTCCAAGCCGTCCAAGCCATGGGCGGAGAAGGGGTGCGCGACAGAAATGTGGAATAGCTGGCCGCTGTCTGGCGCGCGCGCGGCAGTTGGCCGATTGACAATCGGCCGCAGCTTACCAAGCTGCCCCACAGAGCAGCATAGCCGCAACCTAAGGAGGCGGCCTGAGAGGCCGCCGCAGGCCGAGGGCCTGCCCCACGAAGAATCCGCGCAAGCTGCGAAGATTCTGGCGGTCGATTGAAATCTGCTATACTCTGGTTTCGATGCGGGCTCTCTCCAATTTCGTCCTGGCTTTCTTGTTGCTGGGCGCTTTGCTTTGGGGTAACTGCCTCTCTTGCCCGCAGCTTCTCCTCAGTCTTGCTTCCCACGTACCGGCGCACGGTTGCTGTAAGCACCCGGGCAAGCAGCCTGTCACTTCTCAGAACAGTTGCCAGTCGTTCGCGCTGAAACACTTTGTCAAGGCCGATCCGGCGCCCAAAGTGCAGCTTCAGGCCGCGGCGAACGCGCACTTGGTAAGTGCGGATACGACGCCGCTCACGCCGGCCGCATCCAGGGGTGCAATCCTTATCATCCCGTATTCTCCGCCCGATCTCGAACTCCTGAACTCCAGCATCCGAATCTAGCCCTCCTTTCATCTGCCCATTTGTTTTGCGGTTACAGGTGAGAGGATATGCGTCATATTTGGATTTGTTTGCCGGTGGCCTGGTGCTATCCGGCGCTAGCTCAATCATTGCCCGCGCTGGTCGGCGAGGCGTTACAAAACAATCGCGAGATCGTGGCCGCGCAGAAGCGTTATGAAGCGGCGCGGCAGCGGCCAAGCATCGCCAGCAGCCTGCCCGATCCGATGGTGTCGCTGGGCTACACCAGCAACGGGACCCCGCTGCCGGGCGGCGGGCTGGGCACCAACCCCACCAGCAACGCGGGCATCTCGATCTCGCAGGAAGTGCCATTTCCAGGCAAGCGCAAACTGCGCGGCGAGATCGCCGAAAAGGAAGCGGAGGCGGAGTTCCAGCAATATCTCTCGGTGCGCCTGAGCGTGGTCGCGCGGCTCAAGATGGCGTATCACGAACTGCACCACGCCGACGTTTCGATCGATTCCATCAAGCGCAGCCAGGAGTTGCTGCGCACCTTCATGCGCGTGACCGAGGCACGCTACTCGGTGGGCCGCGCGGCGCAGCAGGACGTGCTCCGCGCGGACACGCAGTACGCCATCCTGGAAACGCGGGCGGTCCGACTGGAGGAAGAAAAGGCGGCCAGGCAGGCCGAGATTCTCAGCCTGTTGAATCGTCCGCCTGAGGGAGCGATCGATGCGCCCACCGCCGAGGATGCCCCTCCGCTGATGGCCGCTTTGGAAGATCTCTACCGTCACGCCCGCACCGAAGCGCCCATGCTGCGCCGCGAGCAGAAGATGGTGGAGCGCGACGAGCTGTCCACCAACCTGGCGCGCAAGGAATACGATCCGGATTACACCATTTCGGGCGGCTACTTCAATCAGGGAGGCATGCCGCCCATGTTCCAGGCGCGCGTGGATTTCAAGCTGCCGGCGTATTTCTGGCGCAAGCAGCGCGCAGGCGTTAACGAGCAGGTCTTCGCGCTGAGCGAGGCGCGGCACAACTACGAAGCCTCCGCACAATTGCTGAATGCGCGCATCAAGGAGTTCTATGTGACGGCCCAAAGCGCGCGCAAGCTGATGGATCTGTATCTGAAGTCGGTAATTCCCGAGGCGAATCTGGCGCTGGAGTCCTCCATGGCCAGCTACGAGACCGGCGCGCTGGACGCTCTCTCGGTACTGACGAATTTTATGACCGTGGTGGATTACGAATTGAACTACCACGAAGAGTTGATGCGCTATGTGGCGGCGTTGGATCAGTTGGAGGAGATGACCGGTATGCAACTGGATACCACCGGGGAGGTGAGCAAGTGAGACGCACGATTGCGGTTCTAATATTGATCGCCGGCGGCTTTGTGGGCGGCTATGGATATGGCCGCTGGTATGCGAAGCCGCAAGCTGCCAAGAGTGCGCGCAAGATCCTGTACTACGTGGATGCCATGCACCCTTGGTACAAGTCCGACAAGCCCGGCATCGCGCCCGATTGCGGGATGAAGCTGGTGCCCGTCTACGAGGGCGAGCAGCCGGGCGCCGCGGCGGCGAAGAGTTTGCCGGCCGGCGCGGTCCAAGTGACGCCGGAGCGGCAGCAATTGATCGGCGTGGAGTACGGCACGGTCGAATACCGGGATTCGGCGCAGACCATTCGCGCGTCGGCCAGGGTGACGCTGGACGAAACGCGCATCGCAAAAGTGCAGCCCAAGCTCGAAGGTTGGATCAGTCACGTGGTAGTGGATTTCACCGGCAAGTATGTGAGTAAGGGCCAGCCGCTGCTGAGCATCTACAGCCCGGAGGCGCTGGCCACGCAGCAGGAATATCTGCTGGCGCTACGGGCCCAGCAAATCATGCACAACAATGCCATGCACGAAATGGGGGCCAGCACTGAAAACCTCCTGACGGCGGCGCGGCACAGGCTGGAGCTGTGGGATATCAGCGACGCGCAGATCGAAACAATTCGCAAGACCGGTGAACCGTTGAAAGATCTGACCCTGTATTCGCCGATCAGCGGCTTTGTCACGGAGCGCAACGCGTTTCCGCAACAACACATCACGCCGGACACGATGTTATACACGGTGGCGGATCTATCGACGGTCTGGGTGATTGCGGATGTCTTCGAGTACGAGGCGGCCAACGTGCGCATCGGTCAATCCGCCAGCATGACTCTGACGTATCTGCCGGGCAGGACCTTTCACGGACTCGTGAGTTACGTGCTTCCGCAGGTAGACCCGGTTACGCGCACATTGAAGGTGCGGATTCAGCTCAATAATCCGGGATACGCGCTCAAGCCCGATATGTACGGCGAGGTCGAACTGCACGGCACCGGCCGGCGCATGTTGACCGTGCCGCAGACGGCAGTGATGAATTCCGGGGAGCGACAGGTGGTGTTCATCGACCGGGGCAATGGGTATTTCGAACCGCGTGCTGTCACGATTGGCCAGCAGATGGACGGCCGGACCGAGATCCTGAGTGGGCTAGCGACGGGCGAGCGCATCGTGACTTCGGGGAATTTTCTGATTGATTCGGAGAGCCGGATGGCAGACGACAGAAACCGATCGTCTGCCCCACAGGGAGCGGGGATGGCAGACGATAGAAACCGATCGTCTGCCCCACAGGGAGCGGGTCATGATCAATCGCATCATTGAGCTCTCCGCGCACAATCGCTTCATCGTCATTCTGTTTGTAGCCGCGGCCGCGGTGGGCGGCTGGTGGTCGCTCCAGCGCATCCCGCTGGACGCCATCCCGGATTTGAGTGACACGCAAGTAATCGTCTACTCGCGCTGGGACCGCAGCCCGGACATCATGGAGGATCAGGTCACATACCCGATCGTGAGCGCCATGCTGGGCGCGCCCAAAGTCAAAGACGTACGCGGCTTCTCCGATTTCGGCTACTCATACGTCTACATCATCTTCGAAGAAGGTACCGACATTTACTGGGCGCGCTCGCGTACTCTCGAATATCTGTCGAAGATCCTGCCGCGCCTGCCGCAAGGCGTGAACACCGAACTGGGACCGGACGCCACGGGCGTCGGCTGGGTCTACCAATATGCGCTGGTGGACACCACCGGCAAGCGCAACCTGGCGGAGTTGCGCTCGCTCCAGGATTGGTACCTGCGCTATTACCTGCAAGCCGTGCCGGGCGTGGCGGAAGTCGCGCCGCTGGGCGGCTTCGTCCGCCAATATCAGGTCAATGTCGACCCCACCCGCTTGCAAGCTTACAACATCCCCATCGGCAAAGTGGTCTCGGCGGTGCGCGAAGGCAACAACGATGTGGGCGGACGCCTGGTGGAATTCACCGGCCGCGAGTACATGGTGCGCGGGCGCGGTTACGCGAAATCCACCGCGGACCTGGAGAACGTAGTGCTCGCCGCCAGCCCGTCCGGCGTTCCGGTGACGGTGCGCGACATCGGCAACGTGACGCTGGGTCCCGACTTACGGCGCGGCGTTTCGGATCTTGACGGCCGGGGCGAAGTGGTCTCCGGCATCATCGTGATGCGGCAGGGCGAGAACGCGCTGCACGTGATCGAACGCGTGAAGGCCAAGATCAAGGAGATTGAACCGGGCCTGCCGCCGGGCGTGAAGCTTATCACCGCCTACGACCGCTCGGAGTTGATCCTGGCATCCATCGATAACCTGAAGCATACGCTGATCGAGGAACTCGCCGTCGTCGCGCTGATTATTCTGATCTTCCTCTGGCACTTTCCCAGCGCCGCGATCCCGATTATCACCATTCCGGTCGCGGTCATGATTTCGTTCATCCCCATGCACATGATGGGCATGAGCGCCAACATCATGTCTCTCGGCGGGATTGCCATTGCCATCGGCGCCATGGTCGATGCGGCCATCGTGGTGGTGGAGCAGACCCACAAGAAGCTCGAAGAATGGCAGCGCACGGGCCGCAAAGAGGACTACCACACGGTAGTTGTGAACGCGGTGAAGGAAGTTGGCGGCCCCAGCTTCTTCGCCCTATTGGTGATCGCGGTTTCGTTCCTGCCGGTGCTGACCCTGGAAGCGCAGGAAGGGCGGCTCTTCAAACCGCTGGCCTACACGAAAAACTTCGCCATGATCGTGGCCGCGGTGCTGGCCATCACGCTCGATCCGGCCATGCGGTTGATGTTCACCCACATGGAGAATTTCCAGTTCCGGCCGCGCTGGCTGGCGCGCGCGACCAACGCGGTGCTGGTGGGAACCATTCACTCGGAGGACAAGCATCCCATCAGCCGCGTGCTGATGCGCTTGTACGAACCCGTAGTAGCGTGGGCGCTGCGCTGGAAGTGGCTGGTGATCGCCGGGGCCGTCGCACTCGTTGCGGTAACAGTGCCGGTCTACCAGAGGCTCGGCTCGGAGTTCATGCCGCCGCTCGATGAAGGCGCGCTCCTGTTCATGCCCACCACGCTGCCCGGCATCTCCATTGGCGAAGCGCAGAGGCTGATGCAGACGCAGGATCGCATCCTCATGCGTTTCCCCGAGGTCGAGCGCGTGATGGGCAAAGCGGGCCGCGCGGAAACGCCCACCGATCCGGCGCCACTCTCCATGATGGAAACCATCGTCCTGTTGAAGCCCAAATCGCAATGGCGCAAGGATGTTTCGACCGACCAACTGGTGAACGAGATGAATGAGGCCGTGCGCATTCCGGGCGTCTCCAACGCGTGGACCATGCCCATCAAGAACCGCATCGACATGCTCACCACCGGCATCCGCACGCCGGTGGGCATCAAGATCTACGGCGCCGATTTGGCCCGCATCGAGCAGCTTGGCAGGCAAATCGAGAACGTACTTTCCCATGTGGCCGGAACGCGCAACGTGTTCGCCGAGCGCACCGCCGGCGGCTACTTCCTGGATTTCGACCTGAAGCGCGGCCAGCTTGCGCGCTACGGCCTCTCGGTGGACGACGCGCAGAGTGTGGTGATGAACGCCATCGGAGGCGACAACGTCACCACTACCGTGGAGGGCCGCGAACGCTACCCAGTGAACGTGCGCTACATGCGCGATTTCCGCAGCGATATCGAGCGGCTGGGCCGCGTGCTGGTGCCGGCCATGGGCGGCCAGCAGCAGATCCCGCTGGCCGAGATCGCGGACCTGAAACTGGTCACCGGTCCGGCCATGCTGCGCAACGAAAACGGTCTGCTCAACGGCTACGTATATGTGGACGTCACCGGCCGCGACATCGGCGGCTATGTGGAGGAAGCCAAGCGGGTGGTGCAGGAAAAAGTTGCGCTTCCGCCGGGTTACACGCTGGCCTGGAGCGGGCAGTACGAAGCCATGCAACGCGTCCGCGAGCGGCTGAAGCTGGTGGTGCCGCTGACTTTGTTCCTGGTTTTCCTGCTGCTCTATCTCAACACGAAATCCGTGGCGAAGACCATGCTGATCCTGCTGGCGGTGCCGTTTTCCGCGGTCGGCGCGATCTGGCTGCTCTACGCGCTGGGCTACAACATGAGCATCGGCGTGTGGGTCGGGCTGATCGCGCTGATGGGCGTGGACGCGGAGACCGGCGTCTTCATGCTGCTGTATCTGGACCTGGCCTTCGAACAATGGCGCTCCGAGGGGCGTATGCACAGCCTGCGCGACTTGCAGGAAGCTATCCGCCACGGCGCGGTCAAACGCATCCGGCCCAAGTTCATGACGGTGGCCGTTATGTTTGCAGGCCTGGCGCCCATCATGTGGTCGGCCGGCGCGGGCGCCGATGTGATGAAGCGCATCGCCGCGCCCATGATCGGCGGCATCTTCACATCTTTCATTTTGGAACTGGTGGTCTATCCGGCCATCTATGAGGTTTGGAAATGGCATTCACAGGTAAAAAAGCAACTCGCCTGATTTTGATGACTGCGCTGTCGGCCGCGGCGGCGCTGCCCGCGGAGATTCGCTTCGAGGCACGCTACAAGAAGCACCCTGGAACCATGACGGTCGATGAGCAGGCCATTGCGTTCCAGGGCGTGAAAAAAGACTCCTGGCGATGGAGTTATCCGGATATCGACGAGCTGAAGCTTGGGGAGCATTCGGTGCGGGTCACCGCCGGCCGCACCTACGAATTTCGCGGCGACGTTCCCGCCGCGGTCTACGCGCTATGGAAGGATCGCCTGGATCAGCGCTTCGTCGCCGAATTGGCCGACCACGGCGTGCAGCCGGACTGGCGCATCGGCGTGAAGCACCGCATCGGGCGCACGAGCGCGGACGGCGTGCTCGAATTCGGCCGCGACCGCATCGTCTTCGCCAGCGACCGGCCGGACGATTCGCGCACCTGGCGCATCTCGGATATCGAGAACATCAGCAGTTCCGGCCCGTTCGATCTGACCATCGTCACCTTCGAAAGGGCCCGGCTCGACTACGGAGACCGGAAACAATTCACTTTTCAACTGAAGGAAGCCTTGAGCGAAGACAGATACAACGAACTTTGGCTCAAGATCAATCGACAGAACAGGAGAATCCAAATACCATGAAGACCGTTATCGTTTTCTTCGGCGCCGCGGCGCTGCTCGTCTCGGCGCAGGCCAAGCGCACGTTCACAGGCATCGTAACCGACAAGATGTGCGGCGCCGATCACACCGCGATGAACGTGAAGCCGGACGCCAAGTGCGTCCGCGAATGCGTCAAAGCCGGATCGCAGTACGCGCTGGTGGAAGGCGGCAATGTTTATGTGCTCGGGAATGCCAAGGCGGCGGACGCTTTTGCCGGGCAGAAGGTGAAGGTGTCCGGCACGCTGGATACGAAGACCAACACCATCCTGGTGGATGCCATCACGGCTGCCGAGCCGCGACCGTGACTTAATGGTGCTTATGTCGTCTGGCGGCGGCAGGCCACGAAAAACGATGGCCTGCCCTACAGCTAACTAAACTAGCCGGCGGCCTTGGAGAGATCCGTGCGGGTCACGTTCATCAATCGCAGTGCCTGGCCAGGGCTCTTGTAGTAGTAGCGAACGACGTCCCCAGCCCGCCACGTATCGGCGGGCATCGCCAGCAGGTCGTCGGACGCGCCGAATGTAATCAAAGTGCGATCCTTTGCGGCATACAGGGTAATGGTTTTCCTGGCGCGGTCCACCACCGGAGGCCCGGGGCTCTTGGCCACATTGCGGCGCTCCGCGAGTGGCGTGTAGGGGATGGTAAGGAAGGCTTGCGTGGCGTGATCGTAAATCACGATGCGCCGGTTCTTAGCGTCCAGGAGGAGCAAGCCGCCAGCCGCCGGCGCGGGGCCCATTTCGTTTGGATCCGTGGGAGCCTCGATGGTGACGGGCGGCAGAACCCCTGGGCCGGATCGGGTCGCGGCGGCGGCCTCCCGGATCAAGGTCACCTGTCGCGTTTGCGGGTCATAAGCGATGACCCGGCCCTGTTCCACCTTGCCCAGAGGTCCGCAGCCAGATAGGGCCAGCGCCGCGGCGATCAACGCCAGAGTTGTTCTAGGCAACCAACACCGCCTCTCTCTTCATGGCCAGTTCTTCCCGTACACCCATCACGAACTTCATCACGATGAATAGCGAAAGCAGCGACACCAGGCCCATAACCAGAATGGTCGCGGAGAGGTCCAGCACCGATTTGAGGCTGGGGTGCGTGGCTGCGATAATCTTCATCAGAATGGATATGTCGCAGCCCACCACGGCAAATCCGAAGAAGATGCGGATTCCGTAACCCTTGACGTATTTGGTGGCCACCGCGCCGATCTGCGCGCCAACGGCCGCCCCGATCAGCATGATGAAAGCGGCCCACAATTCCACGCGTCCCTTGTAGCTGTACGTCGCCGCGCCGTACAGCCCGGAGACCGCGATTTCAAAGAGGTCCGTACCCACCGCCACGTGCGTGGGGCACCCGATCAGGTAGATCAGCGAGGGCATGCGGATCAATCCGCCGCCAATTCCTAGCACGCCCGCCAGCCATCCTGTAAAGAACGCGACCGCCACCGGCAGCCATACCGAGCAGCGCACACCGGCTCTTGGGAAGTTCACCACCGGGGGGATCTTGATCTGCTGCAGCGTCTTGTACCATTCAATGCCGGTGGTGAGCTGATCCACGGTCCGGCCGGCGGCCCTGGCTGCGCGGTCTTTGTTCCGCCGCTTGAGCACGTCGGCAAACACTAGCCAGGCGATCCCGGTCAGCAAGACGAGGTAACCGCAGCGCACATACAGATCGATCTTTCCGACGCGCTCCAGCCACATGATGTTGCGGGCGCCGATCTCCAGTCCGCCGACGGTGCCGAAGACCATGATCAGTGCGAGCTTGTAATCGACGTTGCCGAACTTGGCGTGCCGCATGGTGGAAATCAGCGACTTTCCCGCCATATGGGTGATGTCGGTCCCGATCGCAAAGGCCATCGGAAGACCGAGGACGTTCAGGGCGGGCGTGACCATCCAGGCGCCGCCCATGCCAAAGAAGCCTCCGATAATTCCGACGCCCAGCCCCAGAATCACCAGGCCCGGCCACCAGACGTGAACCCCGGCAATGGGCAGGAGCACATAAAACCAATTCATGAATCACCTCAATAAAAATAGATCGGGCCGCTAGTTCTCTCTGAGCGCTCTGGACTTCAGGTCGATCCCGATCTGGCGCATCAGCAGATCGGCCAGGCCGCCCAGGATGGCGCCTCCCAGCGGAATTGTCACGACAGTCAGCAGTGCGAAATAAAAATGGCTTTCGTTGTATACGTTGACCCACCAGGCCGTGAGGCCGGTGAGATGGCGGCTGTCCGCCACGATGACCATGGTGCTGGCTTTTTCCTCCGCCAGCAGATGCCAGGGGAGGAGAAGAAGACCCAGACCAAGCAGCTTCGGTATCAAGCCTGTTTTGCTCATAAATAGATAGAATTACTCAACTGATCCGCAATGTCAATCCCGTTTACACCTGCTTCTATAGAATCTGTTCTAGTACCAGACCAGTATTGGCGCGGAGATTGCCGCGCGCGACGCCGTGTGTTGTACTGTTGCCATGATGAAGCCAGTCCTGTGGGCAATCCTGCTGGCCGCGCCCCTCGCCGCCCAGGTGCGTATCGCGCAACACGGCATCGAGTACATCTCGGTCGAGATCAAGGGGAAGCCGTTCACCCAGTTCTACATCGGGCCGGAAACCAACAAGCCCTACTTGCACCCGCTGCGCTCGGCCAGCGGGAAGATCGTGACGCGCGGCTACCCGATGGAGGAAATACCGGGCGAAGCGCACGACCATCCCCACCATCGCGGACTGTGGTTCGCCCACGGCGACGTGAACGGGATCGACTTCTGGGGTAACGAGACGCGCGGGCCCAAATTCGGGCGCATCGTGCTGGCCAAGATCGACAACCTGTCGGGCGGCAAGGAATCAGGGGTGATCGATGCCACCTTCGGCTGGCTCGATCCCGCCGGCAAAGTGCTGCTGACCGAAACGCGCCGTATGACTTTCCGCGGCGAGCCGAAGACCCGCACCATCGACTTCGATATCACTCTGACGGCGCGCGAGAAGGCCGTCTTTGGCGATAGCAAGGAGGGCACGTTCGCTCTGCGTGTGGCGTCCGCCCTGGAGGAACCGAACAGCGGCGGGCCCGCGCAACCGGTGCGCACCGGCCACATGGTGGACTCCCAGGGACGCGAGGGCGAAAAGGAGATCTGGGGCAAGCGCGCCGATTGGGTGGATTACTATGGCGTATTGGATGGCGAGCCGCTGGGAATTGCAATGTTCGACCATCCGTCGAATCCCAGGCACCCAACCTATTGGCACGCACGCGGTTACGGCCTCTTTGCGGCGAACATATTCGGTCTGCGCGATTTCGAAAACGACAAGAGCAAAGACGGCAGCCTCACCCTGGCGCCCGGCGAAACTGTGCGCTTCCGCTATCGCGTGGTGATTCATCCGGGAGACGTCCGCGGCGCGCACATCGCCCGACTGTACCAGGACTACTCTGCCGGCGGCCGATAGATCTCGCGCACCAGCGGCACAATGACGTCGGGCACCAGGTGCTGCCAGGGGGCCCCTTCGCGAATGCGCCGCCGCACGTCGCTGGCGGAGATGGCGTTCACGTCGGCGGGTAAAGGCGGCGCGCGGATGTGTTGCCGCAGATGCCGGGGCGGCTCATAGGCTCCCTCCCGGCAAGCAACCAATAGTTGAAATACTTCCAGCATCCGATTGATGGCATTGGGCTTGCCGTAGTTCCATCCAACCATGCGCTCAGCCGCATCCCGGCCGCAGACAAATGCCAATGCGACGTTCGGCCCATAAGCGGCGCGGCATTCCTGGGCAATCTCGATGAATAAGCCGCCAACGGTCGCGGCCGCGGCCAGCCGCGGACGCCCATGGAGCAACGCGCGCAGCATGTCCGCTCGCTGGGTAAAACTGGCGCCATCGTAGTTCTTGTGGGGGAAAGTGCGCGGCAGGACCAGCACCACCTCATCCAGTTCCCCCAACGCGGCTTCGGCGAGCGCCAGATGGGCTCGGGTGGGCGGGTTGAAGCTACCGGGAAGGATTCCCAGGCGGGCGGGTTGATCCCGGCATTGGCTCAAGAACTCCATTGAGGGAATTGACCCACGTGAGACACCAAGGGCGCGAGATTACTCCCGCGCCCCTGCCGATCATGCTGAATGACGTTGAATCACGCCGCGATCAGGCGGCCCGCAGCATATCGTCGATCGACTCCGCGGCGGCAAACTCATTTCGATCCACAGCTTCCTGGCAGCGGATGCAGAAGCCAGCCCACGGCACAGCGTCCAGGCGCTTGGTCTTGATCTCCTCTTCGCAGTGCAGGCAAACGCCATAACTGCCTTCGTTCATACGGAATAGCGCCGCCCGCACGTTGCGCAGCAGACTGGCCTCGCGGTCCAGGTTGCGGATCGCAAGTTCCCTTTCTCCAGCAAGTTGCACCTCATCCAGAGCATCCGGGGACTTCTCGATCAGGATGTCGTCGCGATTCCGCAGCCCGCCCGACAGTTCGGCTTGCTTGGCTAACAGGATCGCCTTGTATTTTTCGAGTTCGGTTCTGTTCATGATCTTCTCTCCTATCTTTTTTCGTTCTATCCTGCCGGGTTCGTTTGCCCGACAGAGAATAGACGAAATTTCACTCCAAAAGTTTCAAAAAATCTCAGCCTCTTCGGCTCAAGTCCAAGCGTTCCTTTCGTGAACGCCCCCACACGGGAAACCACTGTAGCAATCCGCGTACCAAATTGCAAAGCTATTTCGATCCGCTAAAGTACCCTACCGAAAGTTACCTTCAAACGACCGCTGGCCGGCTTCTGGTCCAATCGGCTGGTACATTAGTGCCGAATCTCGGATCTTTTATCACAAGACGTTAACGCGGCCGATGCGTTACCTCCGGGCGAGGAGAACGGTTCTATGACCACTGTTCAACATCTGTACACACCCGGATACAGTGTCGGCGTTTGCACCCGAACGTGGTGAAATCGGGGATTCCAATCGAAGCTCATTTGGAGTATGCTAGTAGCGGGACCGGAGTTGCGGTCCGATCCCGCTCGACCACTACCGTCGGCCCTTACGGCGCCAGACGATAATGAGCGTGACGCTGCCGAACAACAGCAGGTCAACTAGCAATAGAATCATTGGGTTGATCCTCCTTTCCGCTTAGACTGGAAGGCCCGGGCGCTCCCCGGGCTTTCCCGATCGAAGCTCTAGTGCTCCTCACGGGAACTTGCTCTTCCAGCTTCAGACGGAAAGGTCTCCACTTCTAAGGTGCGGCGACCTGCCCCGGATTCTCCGTCTTTGCGGCCCAGTGCAGCCCGATGCCGCCGAAGATAAAGCCGCGCGCTTTCACCGAAGCGTAGCCAAAGCTCCGCAGGCGGTCGGCGAAATCCTGGATGGAGACGAAGGAGCGCAACGAATCCGGAATATAGGTGTAGATGCGCGGGCGGCCATGCAACAACAGTCCCCAGAATCCACCCTGCGCATACAGATAGCCGACATACAACTGGCGCAGCACCGGATTCGCCGGAAGGAAAAAATCCAGCGTCACCAGCAGGCCGCCAGGCCGCGTGACGCGCTCGATCTCCCGTAGCGCCGCATTCAAGTCGGGGAAATTGCGGAGGCCGTAGCCGATGAACACGCAGTCGAAGGTGTGTTCGGGGAAGGGAAGGACGGTGGCATCGGCGCACACGGCGTCGCGGATGCCGCGCTCGTGCGCCAGCCTTAGCATGCGCTCGGTGAGATCCACTGCGATGGACTTGGCCTGCGGGCAACGCTCCACTACCAGCCGCGAAAAGTCGCCGGTTCCGGAGGCCAGATCCAGGACCGTCGCCCGCTCCGGCAAATTCGCCATCTGGACACCGCGCCGCTTCCAGCGCCGGTCCATCCCGTAGGAGAAAATGCGCGTAATGAAGTCGTAGCGCGGCGCGATGGTGCTAAACATCGCGCGCATCAGACGCAGGTCTTGCCTTTCGGCTGGAATAGACATTAGCAGCCGAATTGTAGCACCCTCGCGCGGCGCCGTGGCGATGGCGGGCGCGCGCGGGGTACTTGGCGGTTTTGCGAAACCGCTCCCTTACGGTCGCGGCTCGGTAGTCGCGGGTCGGTAACAGTCCCCGTTGGGCTTACTGAGCCGGGCCCGGGGGCACCCCGTCAGGAAAGGCTTTTTGAACGGTTACCTTTCAGCGGCGCGACGACTTGGCGTTCATACTGCGCAGCGCTTCCGCTCCCGCGCCGGCAGCAAATGTCACAACAGGCGCCGTCACCGGCGCTTCCATCATCTGCATCATGGCGTACGGCGGCATGTCTTCGGCTTCGGTGAAGAACGTCATGCTGGCCCGCTCGGAGTCGTAGTCCACCCTGACGAGATCTCCACCGCGCACCTGTGCGGTAGCGATCAGGTTGGACAACGGATGCACCAGGCTGCGATCGATGGCCCGCTTCAGATGCCGCGCTCCATACTTCAGGTCGGTGCCCTCGCGCAGCAGAAAGTCCTTGGCCACGTCGGTCAGCGAGAAGAGGAATGGCGCGCCATTCGCCGCATGGAAAATGCGGTGCTGCAGGATGTTCAATTCCAGCCCCAGGATCTTGCGCAATTCCGGCTCGCCCAGCGGCCGGAACACCACCACCTTGTCGATGCGGTTCATGAACTCCGGGGTGAACTTCCGCCGCGCGGCTTCCACTCCGGCGCGCGCGATCTTTTCCGTGAGGCTTCCGTCCACCACCCCGGTGGAACATTTGCGTTCCATTTCGGAAGCTGCGAATCCCAAGTTGGGACGCATGATCGAATTCATTTCGCCCGCGCCCAGGTTGCTGGTCATGAAAATCATGGCTTGCGAAAAGTCCACGCGGCGGTTGTCGCCCAGCGTCAGGGTGGCCTTGTCCAGAATCCCCAGCAGCAGGTTCCATAGAGAGTCGCTGGCCTTCTCGATCTCGTCGAACAGCACGAAGCTCAGCTTGATCTTGTCCGTGTAATGCTGCTGCAGGACTTCCTGGCTCAGCAAAGGGTGCGTTTCGCGATGCCCCAGATATCCCGGAGGCGAACCGATCAATTTCGCGATCTCGTGGCTGTGCTGGAACTCGGCGCAGTCTATCTTGACCACCGCGCGCATATCGCCCACCAGGCTTTCCGCGGTGGCTTCCACCATGCGCGTCTTACCCGAACCGGTCGGCCCCAGAAAGAGGAAGTTGCCGATGGGTCTCCCCGGGCTCGACATGCCTGCCAGATACGTCTGATAGATGTTCACGATCTGGTCGATCGCCTCGTCCTGCCCGACAATCCGCCGGCGTAAATCGCCTTCGAGTTTCACCGCTTCAGATCCCGTAAGCGTCGGGTCAAGCTGTCTGTTCATTCGGCCCATGACTTTGCCTCTCGTCAGCCCTCGTAGTATGAGGTGCATCTCGACAGAGTCAATAGCACGTCGCCTGCCAATTTTATGGCACGCGGTATTCCTTCTATTTCTGAGGTTTGGAAGGCCTTACTTCCACCCGGCTAATCAACGTACGCGCGGGCATGCCGAGCAGCATCGCCACGACTTCGGCAATGTCTTCGGGCTGGATCTTCCACGCCGCCGCACCGGTCCGCGGACCAAAGTCCGTGTCCACGCTGCCGGGCATGATGTAACTGACGCGCACGTCCTGGTAACGGTGATCGAGCATCATCGCCTCGCTGAACCCGTTCAGTCCGAACTTGGATGCGTTGTAAGCCGCGCCGCCGGCAAACGCGTTCTTCCCCGCCAGGCTGCTAATGTTGACGATGTATCCCCCGCCGCGCTTCTGCATGCGCGGCAGCGCTTCGTGACTGCAATAATATACCCCGCTCAAGTTCAGGTCGATGCTGCGCCGCCACTCTTCGGGTGTGAGATCGGCCACACTTTTGAAAATGCCGATGCCCGCGTTGTTGATCAGAAAATCTACACCGCCGAAGCGCGCATCCACGCTGGCGAAGAAGCGCTGCACCTCCGCGAGCTGCGAGACGTCGGCGGCTTCCGCCAGCAACCGTCCGCCCGCGCCGGGTTCACAAGCTTCCACAAGAGCCTGCACATTTTGCCGCGATCGGCTGCAAACCGCCACCGCCGCGCCTTCCCGCAGCAGGCGCTCCGCGATAGCCCGCCCGATCCCACGTGTGCCGCCTGTCACAATCGCAATCTTGCCGGATAATGTCTGTTCCATTCCTTGATTGTAGTAGGACACAGAAACCGCCGCTCCCCGGTGCGCTTACGGCGTCAGCAGGAAGCCGTGGGACACGGTGTTCGCGTCATAGTAGTATCCCGTGATCGCTCGCGAGTTGTCGATGCTGCGGACGAAGGTGCCTTGGTACGTGCCTGTGCCCGCGCCGGGGACTTCGAAGGAGGTGATGGCGAGGCCGCTCGAATCGCGCAGGAAGCCGTGATAAAGATAGTTCGCGTCCAGGTACAATCCGGCGATAGTCCCCCCCACATCGATCGACCAGGCGACGGTGCCTTGATAGGCACCCGTGCCCGCGCCCGGCGCATCGAAGGTGGCTATCGTGCCATCCGCGGCGCGCACGAAGCCGTGCCACAGATTGTTCGCGTCCGAGTAGAATCCGGCGATAGTCCCCTCGGCATTGAGGCTCTTTTCGGAGGTGCCCTCATTGATGCCGCCGGTGCCCGCGCCAGGAGCATCGAAAGTGCTTATCGTGCCATCCTTAGCGCGCACGAAGCCGTGACCCACATTGCTCGCGTCATAGTAGGTTCCGGCGATGGTCCCCGCCGCGTTGATGGAACTGGCGATGGTGCCCTGATAGGCGCCTGTGCCCGCACCCGGAATATCGAAGGTGGCGATCGCGCCACTGCGAGCGCGGACATAGCCGTGATACAGATTGTTCCCGTCCAAGTAGTATCCGGCGATAGCACCCTCCGCGTTGAGGTCGGCGGCATAGGTGCCCTGGGTATCGCCCGTGCCCGCGCCGGGAACATCGAACGTGGTTAGCGTGCCATCGGCCGCGCGGACGAAGCCGTGAGACATATCGCACGCATCATAGTAAGTTCCGGCGATGGTTCCCTCGAGGTTGATCCAACCGCCGAAGGTGCCCTGGTAGGTGCCTGTGCCCGCGCCTGGAACGTCGAACGTGGTTATGGCGCCATTGGCAGCGCGCACGAAGCCGTGATACAGATTGTTCGGGTCCGTGTAAAATCCGGAGATAGCCGCCTTCGCGTTGACGCTGACGGCGAGGGTGCCCTGGCCATCGCCGGTGCCCGCGCCCGGAACGTCGAACGTGATGAAAGTCGGCTTGCCGAGATCCCCGATTGCTTTGGCGCCTGGTTCCTGCGCGACCATTGCCGCGGCAAAAAGGAGGCAGAGGCAAAGAGCCGCCGCTCCCCGGTTCAGTTTGCTCAAGATCATGGGTCCTGCTGCTTTTCTCAAAGTGTGTCGATGCATATTCATTCTCCTTTACTCAGATTTGCCTGCCGAGTCCGCTCACGGAGTCAGTAGAAAGCCGTGGACCACATTACTCGCATCGTAGTAATATCCGGCGATGGCCCCCAAATTGTCGATGCTGTATCCCGTGCTGCCCTGGCCGGAGGCACTGCCCGCGCCTGGGGCCTCGAAGGAGGTTATGGCGAGGCCGCTGGGATCGCGTATGAACCCGTGATCGAGACCATTCGCGTCCACGTAAACGCCCGTGATTGCCCCTTTCTTGTCGATGGAGAAGGCAAAGGTGCCGGCGGCGCCAGGAGCGTCGAAGGTGGTTATCGTGCCATCGGCGGCGCGCACAAAGCCATGATTGATACCGCTCGCGTCGACGTAACTTCCGGCGACAATGCCCGCCCCGTTGATGCAGCAGGCATTGGTGCCCTGTCCGGAACTCGTGCCTGCGTCGGGAGCGTCAAACGTGGCGATCGTGCCGTCGATTGCGCGCACGAAGCTGTGAAGCACATTATTCGCGTCGTCGTAGAAGCCAGCGATGGTTCCCTCCGCGTTGACGCTGGCGGGTTCGGTGCCTTGGCCATCGCCCGAGGCCGCGCCCGGAGCGTCGAACGAGGTGAAGGTTGGTCTGTGGAGGTTCCCGATTCCTCCCGCGCCCGGTCCCTGCGCGGGCATTGCCCCGGCAAAAAAGAAACAGAGGCAGAGCACTCTCGCTCCCATGGGTCCTGCTGCGTCTCTCAAAGTGTGTCGATGCATATTCCTTCTCCTTTACTCAGATGTGCCTGGCGCCTTGGTAGTGGGTCAATTTGCGTAGCATCGCCTTGGAGGGCGGCCAATCGTGGCCGCAGCCGCCTTTTTAGGCGGCCAGAGCCGGCTGAAAGCCGGCTGCGGGCAGAATTGCCCGCCCCCCAATTGCAAACTGACCCACTACCGGCGCCTTGCTCATGGCGTCAGCACGAAGCCGTGGGACACATTACTTGCGTCAACATAGTATCCGGCGATCGCTCCCAAGTTGCCGATGCCATATCCGAAGGTGCCCTGGCCTGCGCTGCTGCCTGCGCCTGGCACCTGGAAGGAGGTGATGGCGACACCACTGGCATCGCGCACCAAGCCGTGAAGCACACCGTCCGCGTCAGTATATTCTCCGGTGATGGTTCCTTCCGCGTTGATCCAAGCAGGGAAGGTGCCCTGGAGTTCTCCAGTCCCTGCGCCCGCGGCGCCGAAGGTGGTTATGGTTCCGTTTGCGGCGCGCACGAAGCCTTGAGCCGCCGTGTATCCGTCCTGGTAGGAATATCCGGCGATAGTCCCGGCGGAGTTGATGCTCACGCTGTTGGTGCCCCCGCCGAGGCTCGTACCCGCGCCGGGGGCATCGAAGCTGATTATCGTGCCATCCGCGGTGCGCACGAAGCCGTGGTTCACGGTATTGGTGTCCAAGTAGTTTCCGGCGATATCCCCCGCCGCGTTGATCGCAGCCGGGAGTGTGCCCAGGTTTGCGCCTGTGCCCGCGCCGGGAGCATCGAAGGTGGTTATGACGCCTTTCGCGGAGCGCACGAAGCCGTGCCACACATTGTTCGTGTCCGAGTAGTATCCGGCGATATGCCCCGCCGCGTTGATGGAATTGGCGAATGTGCCATAACCCGCGCCAGTGCCAGCGCCCGGAGCGTCGAACGTGGTAATCGCGCCACTGGCCGCGCGCACGAAGCCATGCCACGTATCGATCACGTCGGCGTAGTAGCCAGCGATGGTCCCCGCGGCGTTGATGGAAACGGGAAAGGTGGCAGAGACGGCACCAGGGGCGTCGAAGGTGGTTAGCGTGCCATTGGCCGCGCGCACGAAGCCATGCCACGTATTGTTCCCGTCGATGTAGAGTCCCGCGATATCCCCCGCGGTGTTGATGCTATCGGCAAAAGTGCCCTGGCCATTGCCCGTGCCCGCGCCCGCGGCATCGAATGTGGTGAAGATCGGCTTGTGGAGATCCCCGATTGCTTTGGCGCCCGGTTCCTGCGCGGGCGTTCCCGCGGCAAAAAATAAACAGAGGCAGAGAATCGCCGCTCCCCGGTTCAGTTGGCTCAAGATCATGGGTCCTGCTGCTTCTCTTAAAGTGTCTCGATGCATATTCCTTCTCCTTGACTCGCGCCAGGCGGCCTGAGAGGCCGCCGCAGGCCGGGGGCCTGCCCCTTGCTTCACCAGCTCCACGCGGCGATTGAGCGCGCGTCCGTCGTCGGAATCGTTGGATGCCAGAGGCGCATAGGGACCGTCGCCGTAGGCCTGGAGCCTGTCGGCTGCTACGCCATACTGTGCGGTGAGCGTTTGCACAACGGCCGCCGCGCGCCGCCGCGAGAGGTCCATGTTCGCGGCCAATGCGCCCACGTTGTCCGTATGGCCGACCACATAGACTTTGAGTTTGGCGTCCTGTTTCAGCAATTTGACAACTTCCTGCAGCGCGGGGGCGGACTCCGGCTTGACCTCGGCCTTTCCGGTATCGAAGAGGATGCCGTTCACTACGCTATGGCCGGTGGCGGCCAGGCCGCTTGAAAGCGCGTCCGCGGTGGTGGCCACCATATCTTGCGTCAACTGCGTTTCGATGACGATATACTGCTTGTAGTCGCCGCCCCCGTTGACTTCCTCCCGAATCCAGGCCTTGCCCAAGTGGACCGTGAATCCCCCGCTTCCGGAGTCCCCTACAAAAGCCCATCCCGCCGTCTTGAAGGCAGTCGTGAGGTTGCGAGTCACCTGGGCCACGCTTGCTCCCGCGGGTAAATCGTACCAGGTATAGTGATATTCGCCCTCAATCTTCTTGGGCTCCTTCTTGGCGCCGATATCGTTGAAGGTAAAAGCATTGTCGGGGTTGTCCTCGCAAATCTCGATGAAGGAGCCCGGAAAGCGGCTGATCAGGGGCGAGTCCTTGCAACCGTTCGCGTCCTTCGTAGCAGCGTGTACCGCGAAGGGAATCGCCAGGCACAGGAAAAGATACCTGGCGAATCTCGCGGTCCTCCGAATCGAATTCCAACTGGTTCCTTGAATAAAAGTGCGTCGTCGCATGGTTCCCTCCCTTTCGCTCGATTTGCCGGCGCGCCCGAGGGCCTCAGCCTGCGATGCCGAATCCGGCTTTCATTCAATACGCCGGAAAAGAACGGAAACGGGATCATGCGTTACAATCGATTGCAATAGATGGGATGACGGGCCCACCTGATTTCGAGTCCGCGCTCGCCGGTTTGCGCGCCGGCGACAAGGCGGCACTGGACGCGGTGCTGCCGGCTCTGTATGCCGAACTGCGCCGCATTGCGGAAGCCTGCCTGGCGGGCGAACGCCCCGATCACACGCTGCAGCCCACCGCGCTGGTGCATGAGGCCTATATGCGTCTGCTGGGGCAGCGCCACGTGGATTGGTCCTGCCAGCCTCAAGTGCTGGGACTGGCGGCGCGCATGATGCGGCGCATCCTGGTGAATCACGCGGAGGCGCGCAATGCGCAGAAGCGCGGCGGCGGCTTCCGCATCCCGCTGGACGACCAGTTGGAGCTGATGGAGAGCGGCCAGCTCGATGTCCAGTCCCTGGACCTGGCGCTGAACCGGCTGGAAGCCATCGACGAGCGGCAGGCCGTATCGTGGAACTGCGGTTCTTCAGCGGCTTGAGCGTGGAAGACACGGCCGCCGCGATGGAGGTTTCGACAGCCACCATCAAGCGGGAATGGCGCACCGCGCGGCTCTGGCTGGTCCGCGAGCTGGATAGCGCGCGCCCATAACGGACCCATGACGAACCCATGACCAGCGAGCGATGGCAGCAGGTCAAGCGGGTCCTCGACGAACTGGACGGCATCGGGCCGGAGGCCGTGCCGGACGCGCTGACGGCGGCCTGCGGCGGCGACGAGGATCTGCGGCGCGAGGTGCAATCGCTGCTGTCGTTTGAGGAGCGGGCCGAGGCGCTGGAGCGCGCGGCGTGGCCCTCCACGGGCGGCATACCTGGGCGGATCGGCCCTTATCGCGTCGAGCGCCTGCTGGGCGCGGGCGGCATGGGCGCGGTCTACCTGGCGGTGCGCGACGACGATCAGTATCGCAAACAGGTGGCCATCAAGGTGACTGCCACCAGCGGCGATCCGGATCTGCTGGGCCGGTTTCGCGCGGAGCGGCAGATCGTGGCTGGGCTGGATCATCCTTATATCGCGCGTTTGCTGGATGGCGGCGCGCTGGCCGACGGGCGGCCTTACTTCGTCATGGAGTACGTCGCCGGCCGGCGGATCGATGAATACGCGGCCGAGAAGAAGCTGGATCCGGCAGCCGTACTGCGGCTGTTCCTGAAGGTCTCGACGGCGGTACAGTTCGCGCACCAAAACCTGGTCGTGCATCGCGACCTGAAGGCCGGCAATATTCTGGTGAGCGAAGACGGCGATCCGCACCTGCTGGATTTCGGTATTGCCAAGGTGCTGGACCCGGCGGTGCTCACCAACGTGGAGATCACGCACACCTTGCTGCGGCGCATGACGCCGGCTTCGGCCAGTCCGGAGCAGGTAGCGGGGAAGGCCGTCACGGTTTCGACCGATGTGTATGCCCTCGGCGTGCTGCTGTATCGGTTGTTGACGGGCGCATCGGCATATGCGGGGGCCAAGGGATTCGATACCGACCCGGCCAGAGCCATCCTGGAATACGATCCTCCGCCCGCCAGCCGTGCGCCGGGCGTGGCGCAGAAGCTGCGGCGTGCGTTGGCGGGCGATTTGGACAACATCGTGCGCAAGGCCGTCGAGAAGGAGCCGGCGCGGCGCTACGCCTCAGTCGAGGAATTGGCGGCCGATATCGAGCGGCACCTCAAGGGCCGGCCGATCCATGCGCGGCCCGCCTCGTTTTCCTATCGCGCCGCGAGGTTCCTGCGGCGCCACCGTCTGGCGGTCGCGGCGGCGGCGCTGGTAGGGCTGGCCATCGCAGGGGGACTGGCGGGCACCTTACGCTATGCACGGCGGGCGCATTTGGAACAAGTGCGCGCGCAGCATGGATTGGCCGCGGTGGGCAAACTGATGCAGTCGTTTATGTTCGAGTTCGACGACGCCATCAAGAATCTTCCCGGTTCCTCGCCGGCGCGGGAACTGGTGGAGCGCCGGGCGGTGGAGTATCTGGACAAGCTGGCATCGGAGGCGGGTGACGATCCTGCCATGCTGAGCGACTTGGCCGACGCTTACATGCACGTCGCCCACATGACGGGCGCGTTCCGCGAGGCCCGCGGCGACAGCTCGCCGCAGAAGGCGCTGAAGAACGGGCTTAAGGCGCTCGCTCTGCGGCGGCGCGCGTTTGCCCTTGATGCGGGCGATGACAACCTGCGCGTCAAGCTCAGAGACAGCATCTGGGGCACCGCCTCGCTATACTTCACCGCCGGCGACATTCGGCGTGCGGCAGAGCTTTACCGCGAGCACCTTCGCATGTGCGAAAGCGCCGTCGAGCGCCGTGGTTCCGTGGAGGAACGTTTGGGCCTGGGTGGGGCCCTCACCTCCATGGGGTCCATTGAGCGGGAGCTTGGCCATTACGATGTGGCCCTGGCCTGGCACCGCCGCGCTTTGGCGGTACGCGAAGGGCTGCTTAAGGCCGACCCGGCCAGCGCCAGGGCGCAACGCGCGGTGGGGATCTCGCACGAGTTTATCGGCTACGTTTTCAGCTCGCAGCGGAACTACGCGGCGGCAGCGGACGAACATCGCAAAGCGTTCACACTGTTCCAGCCGATCGCCAAGGCCGACGTACGCAACTCGGGCATCGAGCGGCTGGCAGCCGTAGCGCAGGAGAATCTGTGCGAATCGCTGGCGCTCGGCGGTGCGGCGCAGGAGGCTGTGGGTTACTGCGAAGCGGCGATCGCCTTGTACGGTGGAATGGCGGCGTCCGATCCCAAGAACTTCCAGGCGTCTGAGGACCTGGCTTCCTGCGAATCCACCATGAGCATCGCACTGGACCTTGCGGGTTCGCCCCGCACGGCGTTCGAGCACCAGCAAAAAGCGCGGCGGCTGTTCGAGTTGGCGGCCAGCAGAGATCCGGATGCGGTGGATCTGGCGGAGGAAAACGCGGAGAGCCTGATGGAGTTGGCCAAGCTGCGGCAACAGTTGCACATGGATGGCGCCGAGGCTGCCGCGGCAGACGCGGTGCGGGTACTCGAAACGCTGGTGACGCGCTCGCCCGAAAACCGGCGCATCGGAGCTATTCTGCAGCGGGCTGAAGATCTCGATCGCTCGATGCGGCGGTAGTTTGCTCGGGTATGATGTGGGGCGGCCAATCTTGGCCGCAGCCGCCTTTTCAGGCGCCCATGGCCGGCTGAAAGCCGGCTGCGGGCAGAATGCCCGCCCCACAAGATCCAAGCTGGTTGTCACTCTATTAGGCGAGACTCAATAGGCCGCCTCAGCGGCCGCCGAACAGCCATAGCTTGATCGGCTGATACAGCAAATAGATCGCCCCAGCCGCTAACCAGATCGTCGAGCTGACCGAGAACGCGCGCGCGGTGATGCGCACCTCTGGCGTGCGGTCTAACTGCAGCAACGGACCACTTTCCCTCGCGGCCGTCCGGTCGTACAGAAACAGCGGAGCCCCCGCATAAAGCGCAAATACGGGAAACCACACCGCGGTGATAACCATATTCGCCTGCTTGAGCGGCCCACTTTGCCAAAGGAAGCCGATCGATTTGACCGCGTCTGCGATCGCGAATGCCGCCAGGGCTAAGTGCCGAATGGCGAGGGCGCGCCCGGCGGACCGCAAGCCGGTCATCAGATCGCGCGAGCGCTCGATGGCCGCTTTCCCCGATCGTTTTTCAACCACGCAAATCACCGGCCACAGGCAATCGGCCAACACCCAACCCGGCCCGAAGAACCACAGAGATCGGGCCTGCGTCACCACCAGAACGGGAACGCTCCGCACCAACCTCAACAAAACTCTTAGCGATAGAAACTTCCGCACGCGGACTTGTTCGTCCAACGCCATAAGCGCCGCGGCCGCGCGCAGGACGTTGTCTGAAAAAATGAAAAGGGCCGCTGCTGCCAGCGGCACCAGCACGATTCGCACCGCGGCGACCGGCAGCAGTTTCCTGCTGAATGAAACCAGCAGGGCCGTCAGCGACAAGACGGTCCCATAGATGGGCACCAGCAAAAGAGCGTATGCCGCGAGATGCTGCAGCAGAAATGCCTTGGATCTCCGTAGCGCGAGAAACTCGGCGTCCACAGCGTTATGGAACCGCCGTGTAAATGCGATTGCAGAGGGTGGGCGATCCGCGGGATTGCGCTCGAGTCCGGCGAGAATCGCGTCCGATACGTCGCGCGGAATCTTTTGGATGCTCGCCGGCGGAGGAGGACTGCCAGTCCGGTGAAATTCGAATAGCCCGCTATGCTTTCCGGTAAACGGCAGTGCGCCGCAAACCAGGGAGTAGGCTACCACCGCCAAACTATAGATGTCGGAACGGAAATCGATTTCCTGTCCCAACGCCTGCTCCGGCGACATATACGCGGGGGTTCCGATCAAGCTGCCCGGCATGGTTTGCGCGCCCGCGCCGCTGTCGAACGATCCGGAAGACCCGGCCGGAGTTGGCGTTGGCGCCATAGCGACGGTCTCTGTCTCCTCATGCGCCGTCTCGATCACGGCCGTTTCCAATTCGTCGCCGGGCATCGCGGGCTGGGGAGTGACGGTCTGTGGGGCGCTCGCCTCCGGCGTCTCCTTCACGGGCGGAGCCCAATCGCCGAGCAAATTCACCTTGGCCACTCCGAAGTCGAGCACTTTCACCGTGTACCCGCCGCGGCCGTTGGGTTCCAGCCAGATGTTGTCGGGCTTCAGATCGCGATGCACGATTCCATGCCGGTGGGCCTCCGCCAGCGCCAGTCCAATCTGGTCCAGAAGATCCGCAATCAGCGGCAGCGAGATCCGCGGAGTGGCCTTCTGGAAATCGGAAAGGGTCTGTCCGTCCAGAAACTCCATCACCAGGTACGGCATATCGCCGCCCGCGGCTCTGGCGATTCCGAAATCCGTGACGTTGACGATGTTCGGATGTCGCAGGCGGCCGCAGGCCTGTGCTTCACGCTGGAAACGGGCCAGAAACTGCGGCTCGGCCGCCCACCGCGGAGCGATCACCTTCACCGCGACGACACGGGTCGTTCCGAGATGCGTTGCCAGGTAGACATTACCCATGCCGCCCGCGCCGAGCTGCTTGTCGATGCGGTATTTGCCGTCGAGAATTTCGCCGATCATGGAGCGATCCAGAAGGTCCAGCCGCCATCATACCAATCACCGGATCGCCGCATGCGAGGAACGGTGGTCTTTCTGTCGGGCACGCACTCAGCGCTGTGCCTTCCGAAAGACATAGAAGAAGACAGTCAAACCCACACTCGCCAACAAATCCACCAACGAGGTCAGCAGTCTCATCGCCGGAACCAGCCCACGCCCAACGTTTAGGGCGGTGTCGATGAAATCTACCGCAAGGAAGACCGTGAGGACCAACATCCCGATCAGGGCGAAGAGCGCGGCGTTCTTCAAGCTCATGGTGAAAGTATACGCGCAATCGTTGCCGGTATCCACCGGGAGGCGCCCGCCCCGCCCGCCCGCTAGCAGCGAAGCAGGGCGGATGGAAAGCGCGCTAAGCTCGTATGGAGAACGATTCTTTACGCTAAGGAGAAACTATGAGCGATACAAACGCGGGCGACCGGGCGGGATTCTTCCTGCTGGGAGCCGCGATCGGCGCGGCGGCAGCACTGTTGCTGGCGCCGGAGTCAGGTGCACGCACTCGCCGGAGATTAGTCCGCAAAGGAGAAGAAGTCGCGGATTATCTGATCGACGGGGGCAAGGAACTGGTAGAGAAATGCGAGGATCTTTACGAGCGTAGCGGCGAACTTGGGGGCGATGCGGCGCGCGAGTTGGCCGCGAAATACCGGGCGCTGCATGAGCACAGCAAGCAATTGCTGGACGAGGCCGAGACGATTGTCCAGCGCGTAAAAAGCGCCGCCACGGGCCGGTAATTGCCAGGGTCCTAGTGGGGCAAGCTCCCAGCCTGCGGCGGCCTCTCAGGCCGCCCCGCCGCTGAGTCTGGCTCTTTGACCTACAGCCTCATCTCTTGCCCAATGCGCGCGATACCGACCCGCTCCGGCTCTTTCCCGGCTGCGCCGTAGAGGCGTTCGATCGGTTCGTGTCGCGGTTCGCGGCTGAGCGGGAAGGTCTGGTGATGCACGGGCAGGAAGATCTCCGCGCCCGCATCGTTGCCCATCTGCCAGGCTTGCTCCGGGGTGCAGTGGTACCGGATCCAGGGATTGTACGCGCCCACCGGCATAATGGCCAGATCGATGCGCCGTGAGCTGCGCAGCGCGCGGAAGGCCGAGGTGGCCGCCGTATCGCCGCCAAACAGCACGCGGTAGCGCCCCGCCTCGATCAGGTAGCCGTTGTATCCGCGATACGTATCGCCGTGCATGCGCGCGCCCCAATGATTCACTTCGAACGCCCGCAACCCGATGGGTCCCACGCGGGTGCGCTCGCCCCATCCAAGCTCCTTCACTCCGGCGTAACGGCGGGTGCGCAGCAGGTCGCTGGTCTTGGCGGCTGTCACTACGGTGGTCGACCGGCTTTCCAGCGCGCGCAGCGTCGCCAGATCGAAGTGGTCCATGTGCGCGTGCGAGAGCAGCACCAAATCGATCTTCGGCAGTTGGCCCACGCGCAGCGCGGGCGCCACCAGGCGCTTCAACCCCAGCGTCATCGGCCCGAAGCTCACGCCCACGCGATTGCCCAACACCGGGTCGGTCAGAATGGTCACGCCATCCAGTTTGAGCAGCACGGTGCTGTGCCCCAGCCAGGCCGCGTATAAACCGCGGTCGCGCCACAGCTTCGGGTTCGGACGTTCCGGTGAGGGTGTGATAGGATATCCCCTATCACATAGGATGCGGGCTGGCTCGCCCGCGTTGCGGGACATCCTGCGGCACTGAAAACAAGAGGGGAATACAATGCATCGATTGATGACGACTTTATTGGTGGGCGCGGCTCTGGTTGTGCCGGCCCTGGCGCAAGAAGCGGGCACCGTTCCATCCGTGCTGGTGGACCATTGGAAGACTTCCAAGAAGTACATGCTGGCCTTGGCCGAACAGATGCCCGCCGAGGACTACTCCTTCAAGCCAAATCCCGTGGAAATGAGCTTCGGCGAGCAGATGGCGCACATCGCCGGCGCCAATTCGTTCTTCTTTGCCACGCTTTCAGGCCAGAAGGATCCGATCGCCAAGCCGGCCAAGTTCGATAAGGCCTCCGTGCTGAAGACGCTCAACGATTCCTACGATTTCTGCATTGCCGCATTGACCGGCCTCGACCACGAGCGCATGTTCCAGACCTTCGATTCACCCGCGGGCAAGATGACCGGCATGGAATTGCTGCTCCTGGCAACCGATCACACGGCGCACCACCGCGGCCAGTGCATCGTTTACCTGAGGGCCAAGGGCATCAAGCCGGCGCAATATCAATTCTGAAGCGCGGCAGGCGGCGCCGGCGGCGGTCCTTCCCGCGCCAGTTTTTCACGGAGCAGATCCTCGACGTCGCCGAGTTTCTCGCCCAGCAGATTCAGCTTCTGCGCCACGCTCTGAATCCCCGATTCGGCGCGGCGATTGACGTCAAAGTCCAGTTCGCTGCGCAGGCGATCTTTTTTATCCTGCCGGTTTTGACTCATCATGATCACCGGGGCCTGGATCGCCGCAATCATGGATAGGAACAGATTGAGCAGGATAAATGGGTATGGATCCCAGGCCGCTCCGCCCAGCCGCACGTTGATGAGTGTGTAGACGGCGATCACTACCGAAAACGCGATGATGAAGGACCACGACCCGCCAAAACGAGCGACCTCATCGGCGATCCGCTCGCCCGTAGTCTCGCGTTCCTCGATGACGTCGTTCGGGTTGCGGGCCGCACGCATGCGCACAAGCTCTTGCGAGGCGTGGAACTGACGGCCCAGCACCGTCAGCATGTCCATGCCCGCATGCGGCTTGCGTTCGATCAGAATCGCAATGTCGTTCCGCTCCACTTCCAGGCACACTGATTCCTCGACCGCGAAGGCATCCGTCTGATGCGGCGTCTGGTCGAGCATCGACGCAAAACCGAAGAACTCGCCATTCCCCGGCTGGTCGACCACCACCTCCTGGTGATCTTCATCGACGATGGTCAGCCGGACACTCCCGGACACCACCACGTATGCCTTCCCGCCAGGGTCGCCTATTTTGTAGATCCGCTCACGCGCGGCGAATCGCTTGAGCTCGACTTGCGCGGCCAGCACGGCCCTCTCATCCGCGTCCAATAGAGCAAAGAGCGGGACATCATGCAGCGCCTCCGGGTTGCACGCCATCGGTCACCTCGTGCATATTCTACACGGGCGCCACACAATCCTGGCGGGGCTATTCCAGAACCCCGAGGATCTCGTCCTCTTTCAGGATCAAGTACTCGTCTCCATCGAGCTTGACCTCGGCCCCGGAGTACTTGCCGAAAAGAATGCGATCGCCCGCCTTGACCTCGGGCGGCATGCGCTCGCCGGTCTCCAGTAACTTGCCGTTACCCACCGCGATCACCGATCCCTGCTGCGGCTTCTCTTTGGCGGTATCCGGGATAATGATGCCCCCGCGCTTGGTTTCGCCCTCTTCCAGGCGCTTGATGACGACGCGGTCGTGCAAAGGACGCAGTTCCATATAGCTCTCCTATCGTTGCGATTATAGCCGATAGCGCTTGGAGGGCGGGCCGCCTAAAAAGGCGGCTGCGGCCAAGATTGGCCGCCCCACTACTCGACCGCGATCACCGCGGTGCCCGGCGAGGCCGTGGATCCCACCAGCGCCACCACCGGGACATCTCCGCTAGCCGTGGAAGCCGGTACCGTAACGTTGATCTGGTACAAGCCGGCATCGATCAGACCGGCGAATGCGGCCTGGCCGGCATCGGTTCCGCCGATAGTGATGGCCGGCAGCGTCGCCAAGGTGAGCGGGGTCGTAATCAGCTTGCCTTCCGGCGCCGCGGGATTCGTGACGCCGAACCCGGTGCCATAGAGCACAATGGTCTCGCCGGGCGCCGCCGGAGTGGCCCCGGTGGTGGTGCTGGCCGGCCCCACCAGCGTGCCATTCGCGTGCGTCGCCACAATGTGCTTTCCATCGCCTTGCAGGAAGAAGGCCGGCGCCACGTCTTGCACCTGGACGGTCACCGTCGCGCTGGCGAGGCCGAAGTTGTACGTCTCGACTTGCGCCTGTCCGGACGCCAGACCCACCGGGAGCAGAACGTTAAGCTGTCCGGGGATGACATATTCCACATACGCGTAGGTCCCGTTCACCGTCACACTCACGCTGTCGATGTCGGTCGGGAGCGCCGAATTCACGATGTCCTCGCCGTCCCACACCCGCGTGGTCCCCGAGAGGTTGCCTCCCGTTATGGTCACCCATGTGTTCGGCGCGATCGCGGGCAGAAAGCTCGCGCCATTGACCACGTCAGTCGCGGTCAGGACGGGCGCTGCCTGGAGCCGTCCAAGCAGTCCGTGGTTTCCGTTGTCCGGACCCGGAATCCCAGCCGTGAAATAGACCGCGTTGGCGTCTCCGCCGCTGCCGCCGTTGCCGGCCTGCAGGGCCCAAAGATTCGGGATCACGATAGGAGTGCCATCCGCGTTATTGAGCGTGGCCACATAGACGCCCGTGGTGGGATTGAACACGTTGATGGTGCCATCGCCGAAATTCCCCACCAGCAAATCGTTCGCGTAATCGCCGAAGTTGGTGGGCGCGATCGCCAGCCCCCAGGGCGCATTCAGGTGTGGGCCCGAGACCAGCCGGCTCATAAGAGTTCCCGCCGTGCTGTAAACGTCCACATATCCGTTTCCGGCGCCCGGCACCACGAAGGTCTTGCCGGTATTCTGTAGCGCGTAGGCTACGTACAAGTTGCCTGCAAGATTCTGAATGTTGAATGGCGCGTAGCCTGCGGGCAGGTTGGCGTCCTGGAAAGCATTCGGCAAAGTAACCGCGTTATAACTCGAGTCGAAGACGTCGATGGTTCCTTTGCTAAGATTCGCAGCGAAGAGGTAGGTGTTGGAACCGCTGGCGCCAATCGCCAGGCCCGTATAGCTCGCACCGGATGCCGAGTTGTCCACCATCACCTGCGCTGCGGCCGCGTTCACGCTGTGGTTCCAGCCGGATATGGTGCCGTCCAATGTGTCGAAAATGAAAGCCGCCGCTTCGCCGGTGGCGATGGCAAACCCCGTGGTGGCGTTGTTGACAGTCCCGGTCGGGGTGCCTGAACCTGCAACGCCAACAGCTTTGGAAGCCGGTATGGTCACCACCAGCGAAACCGGGCTGCCAGTGCTGCTATAAAGCGTGGACAACCCCGAGCCGTCGTCCGAGATCCAGAACGGACTGCTGGCCGATTCCGAGATGCCCCACGCGCCTCTAAGGGTAGCCGGATAAACAAGCTGGACAATTGACGCGGTTTCGTGTACCGTAAGGTGGATGATCAGATCCACACGTCGTACAGCAGAAGAGAGGCGC
>Ga0224555_1000889_pt1 | contig 45129 bp, 38 predicted proteins | sample 714S23034metaG_FD_180687 | JGI IMG/M metagenome (GOLD analysis project Ga0224555, IMG submission 180687) | Peat soil microbial communities from Stordalen Mire, Sweden - 717 S2 30-34 | ecosystem: Environmental > Terrestrial > Soil > Wetlands > Peat | place: Sweden: Norrbotten County, Stordalen...
CTGGGACCAGCGGCGAAGTTGGCGTGGCGTTCAACAGCGGCGCAATGACGGTGACGGGCGGCTCGGCTCCTTACACCTTCTCAGTCTCCGGCACGCTACCCGCCGGGCTTTCGCTGAACGCTTCGACCGGCGCGGTGACAGGCACTCCAACGGCCTCCGGCAGCTTCTCGATCAAGGTGACGGACGCGAAGGGCGCGATCATCACCTCAAACTGCACAATCACGATAGCGGGTACGGCAGGACCAAGCTGCGTGTTTGGTGTTGCCAGCGCTTATAACCTGGTAGCCCTGACAGGGAACATCAGCGATTCGGCTGACATCACCGGCAGAATCGCAGCCGACGGCCAGGTTACTCAAGCCACAACCATCGGCACGAAACTGCGCACCAGCGACCTTTATATTTCAGAGGCCTCGAAGAACGGCGGCCCCTGGGCTATCGTGGCAGCGGGCGGAATCCCCACAAGCAATTCTTTCAACGTCAACGCGGGCGGCAATGTATATTCGTCCACTGCGACCAGCGCCAGCTTCAACTTTGCAAACGAAAACTACTCGGGAAGTCCCTACGAGAATTCAAAGCTCGTGACAGGAGGATCCTCTCCGATCAATTTCTCAACTCTTCAGACTGAGATGTATAGTCTGACCAAGCAATTGGCCGGGCTGACCGCGAATGGAGCTGTTTGCTCAGTGAATAGTTCCGGAAAGATTGTCGCGGGAGGCGGATGCCCAACAAGTTCTACTTCCTATAACCCGTCCTGGATTGTGCTTTATGGCACAAGCGCGACAACCAACATCTTTAACCTGACGCAGGCACAATTCCAAGGCAGCAACAATCTTGATTTTGTGGTGCCGGCCGGCTCAACGGTGATCGTCAACATTGCCGGCACGAGCGACACGTTGCAAAGTAGCATCTACTTCAATGGAGCTACGGTAACCGACGCAAATGCCAGCAGCATTCTGTTCAATTTTGCCACTGCAACCACAGTGACAATCAACGCACAGTTCGACGCAACTCTTCTTGCTCCTTATGCTCATCTGAGCGGAGGAAGCCAGATGGGCGGCACTTTCATCGCGGCCAGCGTCGGTTCGACAGGCGAGGTGCATTATGACGCGTTCACGAGTACGCTCCCAATTACCGGAGCGTGTTCGCAGTAGGAGCTGTCAATACTCATCTGGTCGGATGGCGTTGTGAACGAAAACGGAGTCAAACCTGGACCCCACGGACAGATAATCGTCCGCGGGGGGCCAGGCGAGGCCGATTTTCCGGACTATTGCGATCGTTGCCGTTGATCACATCCACGTTGATCCTTGAGGGTATTTCGCGCGTCTGCGGGCGCCAGCGCAAAGCTGGATGACGATTGATCCGGCTCGATTGCATTGCCCAAATGAACGAAACGCAACCGCGGGTTCCTCGAACGCATTGTGTTTCGCTCTTAATGAACAAGCATCTCATGCAGCGATGGGGACGAGTTTAAAACCGAGCGTCTTGGCTTGTTTGTGGAGGCGTTTTTCGTGACGCCGAGCCTGTTTTTGATCCTCTTTCAGGAAGACGCTCTTGTCATAGGCTTGGCCGGTTGTGAGTAGGTGGTAGACGATGCGGGCCGGCGACTCGCTCACTACCCTTATCAGATGGCTTCGTCAATAGGCTTCAGGATTTTCAGTTGTTGGGATAGAAATCAGGCGCGCCAACTTTAGGTGGAGGGTTACCAGTCTCGCTCTTTCGCTTGCGAGGTGGGTGCACAGTTCCACCATGGCCGCGTTTCCCGAAGCCCCCCTATAATCCCGGACGGCCAGATTTCCCGGGTCCGGTTTGAAACCTTGGCATATCCGTCGTGAGCCTTTCCCTCTTCCGCGAGGTTTAAGCGCTGGTTCGCGTACGCCCCTACGTCTGTGGTTTGCCCACAACCTCGTTTCCAGACCAGCACGGGCGTTGCGCCGGTTTTATCAAGCCGGCCACCTCACTGGCGATGAAAACCACCAAGTATCCTGAGTCCCTTTGCCCAGCTAGCCAGGGACAGATCGCCGACCGTGTGCTGATCCACATCGATACCGAGCTGGGGGGCCAAAGACCTGCTCAACAACCGCATCGCTTACGTTGCCGGTTCGCGCGGGGCCTACGATGTGCAACTGTTCACTGACAGCCGAGAGAAGCTCGACTCGGCGCTCGGGCATGATGTTTCGCACCAGAGCGCCCATAAGCCCGACCGGAAGCCGCTGCAACGTGAGATAGCCGAGACTCCCAAGCAGGAAAAGAGTCAGGGTATGGATATAGGGCTGAGCCTCTGAAGGCTCCTACGACGGATGCGATTATCCGTTGCCTGACGCCCATGGCTGAGACTTCGATTGATTGCGGCATCAACATTCGGTTTCATCGTTTCTGTTCACTGAACATGCGGCGGAGATACGGCCATCGCTGCGATCATTTATCGTTAGCAGTATGAACAGCAGGAACCGACATCGCGTATTGGCCCAGATTCACCTTCGGAAGAAGGGGCGACGCACCCCGGCTCCTCGTGCCCAAGGGACCTGTAGCAGCCAAATTGACAAAATTTGCACAATTTCCCTGCACAATTCCTACACAGCAAAATTCTATGGAGTTATGATCATTTGAATCAGTATTTTCAAAACTCATTCTCACTCGCTCAGGATGACAACATTAATTTTGTAGCACTACTCATTGTCGGCGAGGAGTAGGCGGAGGTCGCGGAGGTTTTGGCCGGTGGGGCCGGTTACTACCGAATCGCCGAGGGCGGTGAACATGGGGCAGGCGTCGAAGTTGGCTAGAGACGACTTGAGGTGGAAGCCGAAGGTGTGGGCGCGGGTGACGGTGGTGGGGTCGGCTACGGCTCCGGCGGAGCGGGTGTTGCCGTCGATGCCGTCGGAGCCGGCGCTGAAGACGGTGAGGCGCTGGGTGGCGTACTGCTCGAGGTCGAGGGCGCAGGCCATGACGAATTGCTGGTTGCGGCCTCCGGCGCCGGGTGTGCGGTCCATGGCGACTGTGACCTCGCCAACGGAGATGAGGCAGAGGCGGGGATGGGTGGCGCGGAGGGCGTGGAATCGCTTGAGGAGATAGCTGGCGGCTTCGGCATAGTCCCAATCGTCGCAACTGTTATCGACGACGACGTGGAAGCCGGCTTGTTGCGCGAGTGTGCGGGCGTTCTCGGCGAGGTCGTGGCTGCTGAGGAGCAGCTCGAAGACGGAGTCGCGGAAGGCGGGGTCTTCGCTGGACATGGCGGCGGCGGCGGTGACGCTTCGGGCGGGCGCGGCACCGGGCTTGCCGAAGACGGGGAAGAAGGGCGGAAACCAACCCTTGTTGCCGGGCGACTCGGGCAGGTCTTCGCGCTCGAAGAAGGCGCGGATGGAGGGCGGGAGCTTGGGTTTCAGGTCGTACTTATCGAGCAGGTGACGGACCTCGGCGACGGTGGAGTGGTCGGGCGAGGTGGGGCCTGAGGAGAGCGCGTCGAGAGAGCGCAAGGGCACGTCAGGCAGCAGCAGGCTGACCTTGGCGGCCTCGGGCGCGGCGATGGCCAGACGACCGCCCTTGACGGCGGAAAAATGCTTGCGCAGGGTGTTGACCTCGCTGATGGGCGCGCCGGAGGCGAGAAGCAATTGGTGGAAGGTGATGGTGTCGTCGAGGGAGATGCGGGGGTCTAATGGGAGGTCGAAGATGGCCGAGCCGCCGCCGGAGATGAGGAAGAATACGAGCGTGTCTTTGCGGGCGCGTTTGAGCATGGCCAGTGCGGCGCGGGCGGCGGCAAAGGAGTCCTCGTTGGGCACCGGATGGCCGCCTTCGAAATAGCGAAAGCGCCAGGAGCGGGTGGCGGGAAGCTGGTTGGAGCAGCAGATGCCGCGCATGCCCTTGCGGCGCTTCATGCGGTCGAGAAGCACCTCGAGCATGGGGGCGGCGACCTTGCCCAGGGCGATGATGAAGATTTTCTTGTAGCAGTTGAGATCGATGGAGGCGGGACCGCTGCCGTCGGGGAGAAGGCGATGGAGGTAGTGACCATCGAATTGAATGCGGCGGTCGAAGGCGGATTCGATGTTGCATGCCTTGATGGCGCCGGTAAAGATGTCGTTGGCCGTGGCGTGCAGGGCATCGAGAGAGGAATCGGTGGTGGCCGGGGTCATGGCAGTTGCTCCTTGAAAGTGCCTGTCAGCCAAGCGGCGAGCGCGGATTGCATGGGCTCGAGTTGACCGGTAAAGAAGTGATCGGCGCGGGGGAGGAGCACCAGTTGCGAGGGTTGTGCGGCGGAGGCGGCGATGGCGGCTAATTGCGATCCGGGATCGAACTGATCGTCTGCTCCGCTGAGGAAAAGCTTGGGGATGGTGCAGTTGTGGAGTTGGGTGTAGTGGAAATCTTGGTTATCGGCGTGAGTGGGAAGGCCGAGGAGGGCCAGGGCGCGGATGTTTTTGGGGGGCAGGGCAGGCGAACAACAGGCGCTGAGGGCCATCATTGCGCCGAAGCTGAAGCCGACGACGACGAGCGGGAGGCGGAATTCGTTTTCGAGCCATTCGATCGCCGCGAGGACGTCGCCAGCTTCGGCGTGGCCGTCATGCACTCCCTGGCTCAGGCCAGTACCGCGAAAGTTGAAGCGCAGAACCGGCCAGCCTAGCCCCCATTGCGGGTCGTTGAGGACCTTCATGGCGTGGTAGACCACTTTGTTGTGCATGGAGCCGCCGCCCAGCGGGTGGGGATGGCAGATGAGCGCGGCAAAGGGAGCGGCTGGCGCGCCCTCGTTCAACCCAGCTTCCAGACGACCGGCCGGACCACGCAGGCTCACGCTGCGCAGAGCGGCAGTCGCGGGAGTGGTTCTGAGTTGGGCGGGAGCGGTTGCGGAGTTCATTCCACACTCCATTCTACGCGCTGGGGGCTCATGCTTCCCATTCCGGAAGGTTCGGGTTACGGAGTGGGGGATGCTGCAGCGGGTGAGGATCAAAATTAGGCAGCATTGAGCCTATTGAAGGTGTATAAAATGCTTAAGGTACACTGGCGGAGTTATGTTTGTAAGCCGTGCTGATGATTTTTCGGTTGAACCTCTTGACCCTATCCGGTTGACGCGTGAGTTGTGCGAGATTGAGTCAACTACTTATCATGAGGGCGCGCTAGGCGATTTTCTCGCCAATTATCTTGTGATGCGCGGTTGGTCGGTGGAAAAGACACCGGTTCCGCAGCCGCCGGAGAGCGCCGATGCCGGGGAGCGCTGGAACATCTATGCGGGCAAGGCAGATGAGAAGCCGGATGTGGTGTTTTCCACGCACATGGACACCGTGCCGCCCTACATTCAATTCAGCGAGGACGAAGACTTTCTGTATGGCCGCGGGGTATGCGACGCCAAAGGCATTCTGGCCGCGCAATTGGCCGCCGCCGAATTTCTGCGGGTAGTGGGATACCGAATTGGCGTGTTGTTTGTCAGTGGCGAGGAGCGCGACTCGGCCGGGGCCAAGGTTGCCAACGTGATGTCCAGGGGCAGCCGCTTCCTCATCAACGGCGAGCCTACCAACAACCGTCTCGCGCTGGCCTCGATGGGCGCACTGCGCGCGGTTTTCCGTTCCACCGGCAAGATGGCTCATTCGGCCTATCCGGAATTGGGCGACAGCGCCATCCACAAGCTGGTCAAGGTGCTGGGAAAACTGCTGAAACTTCCGCTGCCGGTCGCTCATGATGTGGGTCAGAGCACGCTCAACATCGGCCAGATCGAGGGCGGCTACGCTCCCAACGTCATCGCCGACAAGGCCGAGGCGCAGGTGCTGGTGCGGCTGGTAGGAGATTCGAAGCCGGTGCGCGCCGAACTCACGGAAGCCGCAGCCGGATTGGCTGAAGTGGAGTTCACGCTGGAGATTCCTTTTATCCGGCTGCGCGCTATTGAGGGCTTCCCGACGATGGTGGCCAAGTTCACTACTGACATTCCCAAGCTCTCCAACTGGGGCGAGCCGCTGCTGCTGGGGCCGGGGTCGATTCACGTGGCTCATACGCCCTATGAGAAGCTGGCGAAGAGTGAGCTGCTGGATGCGGTGGAAGTGTACATTCAGGTGGTTAAGAAGTTGCTGGGGTAAGCAGGCTGCGGAAAGACTCTGAATTTTAGAAGCCGTTTCATAACCGAATGCCGACTTTCTTTGAGCTTTCCCTCAGGGGCTAAAGCCCGCGATTTTCTGCTTTGTCAGCGGCACGGCTAAAGCCGTGCCCTTTCAAAACATCGACTTAATCACCTTTGCGGCACGGCTAAAGCCGTGCCCTTTCAAAACATCAACTTAATCACCTTTGCGGCACGGCTAAAGCCGTGCCCTTTCAAAACATCGACTTAATCACCTTTGCGGCACGGCTAAAGCCGTGCCCTTTCAAAACATCAACTTAATCACCTTTGCGGCACGGCTAAAGCCGTGCCCTTTCAAAACATCGACTTAATCACCTTTGCGGCACGGCTAAAGCCGTGCCCTTTCAAAACATCGACTTAATCACCTTTGCGGCACGGCTAAAGCCGTGCCCTTTCAAAACCATGTTATGAAACGGCCTCTAGGTGAAATTGACGAAAACCATCCCTCAGTGGCTAAAGCCGTGCATGGTTATGAATCATTTACGGCACGACTAAAGCCGTGCCCTTTCAAAACAATGAGTTTTTCCGCAGGCTGTAAAGCCAAGGCGGCAGTTTCTCAGGCTGGTTTGGACTTGGCGCGCAAGGAGCGTAGCTGCGGGGTAGCCGGCTGAAGTGCCAGATCGGCGATGGTCGCCGCGTTCAGAACCCCCATCATGGCTTCCTGAGCACTGGCCCAGACGGGATGCGCCGGGCAAAAGGATTTCCGCTTGCAGGATGCGCCGGAGACCAGGCAGAGATTCAGGGAGATGGGCCCCTCGATGGCCTCAATCACAGAGCGGACGGATGCCTTGCGGCCGGCGGGCAAAATCTCAAAACCGCCTGCCTGCCCTCTCCGGGAGACGATGAATCCGGCGCGGCACAGGGCTTGCAAAACCTTGGAAAGAAAGCTCTGCGGGGCGGACGTGGCGCGGGCCAGCGCGGGCAGCAGCGCGCGCTCGTGGGCGGGCAGTGTGGCCATGTGGATCATCACGCGAATCCCATAATCCGCGGCACGCGTTAGCTGCATGGTCGAGCTGGATCTTGCCATTGGATCACTTCCCTCCACAATCGTACAGTGTATATCAAAAATAGTTCAGCACTTGATGGATGAAATCCCTCAGGGGCTAAAGCCCATCCTTTTTTTGTTACGTTTGCGGCAGTCAGGGTTAAAACCCTGACCTACCAGTCGTGCCCTGACGCTTCTTGCAGCCAGGAATAAGTATTTCGCAAGCTGCTAAAGTCTCGCCCTGGCACAATGCGGCTTATTGAAACGCGCTTTAACCAATTTTAGCGCGGGGATTCACTGGCGGTATGCAGATCGACGGCCAGCGGGCAACCCGCGCAGTGGGCGGTGCGGCGGCAGTGGGCCTTACCCACGGCGACCGTGAGGGCATGAAACTCGTTGAAGAGGCGCGCCTGATCTCCGGGGGCATCGGCGGCGAAGGCCTGGCGGGTGAGATTGGCCAGGGAATCGTATCCCGCGCGCTTGCGGCCGGGAGCGGGCGTCAGAAGCTGGTGGCGCTCAGCGATGCGGCGCAGGTACTCGTCGGCGACAGGTACGGGATGGCCGAGAGCGTAGAGCAGGATGGCGTCGGCGGTCTCCGGTCCAACGCCGGGCAGGGTCAACAGGCGGATGCGCAATGTGGCCGTGGGAGTGGCGGCGAGTTTCTTGAGCGAACCGGCAAACTCCTCATCGAGCAAGGCCAGAAATGCCTTGAGCGCGGGCGCTTTGCGCGTGTGAAAGCCGGAGGGCTGGATGAGGCGTTGCAACTTCCTGAGGGTGAGCGACCGCAGGCCATCCACGGTCAGCGCTCCGGCCGCGCGCAGGTTAGCGAGCGAGCGCTCGACGGCCTTCCAGGAGGTGTTCTGAGTGAGGTATGCGCCGAGGATGACTTCAAAAGGAGTATTGGCCGGCCACCAATGCTGAGGACCGTAGGCCTGGGCTAGTTGGTCATGGATTTGGCGCAGGCGCTGGGCGGCGGTGGGTTGGGTTGAGGTCACGGCTGACCTTAGGATAAGGGGTGGGCCGGGGAAGGAGCTGGCGCCGACTGTTTTCGCGATTGCCAAAATAACTTGTCGAGATTACGCTTGGTTTGCGCCGGATTTGATTGCAGATTGGCGCGGAGTAAATTGATTAAGACTGCCAGTCAAGCCGATGAGAAGAAGATGCGCAGTCCGGTGATCGAAGCCAAATTCCGTCTGGAGTTGACGGAGCGAATGCCTGTGCTGTCGGTCAGCGACGGTGTAGAGGCATTGCTGGGCTACAAGGCTGAGGATTTTCTAACCTCTAGGATAAGCCTGAAAGAGCGGATTCACAAGGACGATTCTAAAATCGTAGAGAGGGTGTTTTCCCCTGAAATTCATCCTCCATCCGGCTCATTCAACATCCGGATACGGCACTCCGACGGCTGGATTCGTTGCCTCAAGGGACATTTCACAAGAGAGTCCCGCGCCGGCGGTGAGGTGGTCCTCAATCTCCTGTTGCAGGATGTCAAGAGTCTTTGGCGGAATCGGGGCGAACTGGAGACTCCATCCTTCTTCAAGACCATGATGGAGAACACTGACGATCTCATTTTCTTCAAGGACGAAAACTGCGTTACGACCGCTGTAAGCAGGAACATGGATACCAAGGCCGTTTACCAACTCGATCACGGGAGCACGGTGGTTGGCCTGACCGATTACGACACGTACCTGGAGGAGAACGCCGATGTTTTCTACTCGCGCGACCGGCAGATTCTCGAGGGAGCCACACAAGTCCATATGGTTCAGCAGAGAGTAACCACCAAAGGCGCGAAGATATGGCTGGACATCTGCAAGTACCCGCTCAGAGACGCGGACGAAAAGATCGTCGGCTTGTTCGGCATATCGCGGGACATCACCGAACATATGCTGGCAAAGGAATCTCTAAGAGATGCGCAGATCATTGCCGGTCTGGGCAGCTACGATCTGGATATTCAAACCGGCATCTGGACCAGTTCCGATGTACTGGACGGGATCTTCGGCATTGATCAGATGTATGCGCGAACGGTGGAAGGCTGGGCGGCTCTGATTCATCCAAGTGACCGGGCGATGATGGAAGCCTATTTCGCAGACGAAGTCATGGGGAAAGGCGCGGCTTTCGATAAGGAATACCGGATTGTCCGGCAGACGGACCATGCGACGCGCTGGGTGCATGGGCTGGGTCGGCTGTCGTTCGACGCACAGGGCCGGCCGACAAGAATGCGCGGCACGATTCAGGACATCACCGAGCGCAGGCAGGCCGAAGAACAGCTTCGCCTTGCCGCCAGCGTCTTCACGCATACCCGCGAAGGCATTATGATCACTGCGGCCGACGGCGCAATCCTCGATGTCAACGACGCCTTTACCCAGATTACGGGCTATGGGCGCGAGGAAGTTCTGGGCAGTAACCCAAGACTGCTCAAGTCGGGACGCCATAGCAAGGAGTTCTATTCTGAGATGTGGCGCGCCTTGACCGATAAGGGCTATTGGTCCGGCGAGGTGTGGAACCGAGACAAGGCGGGCAGGATATTCGCCGAATTGCTTACCATGAGCGCGGTGCGGGACGCCGAGGGTAATACCCAGCAGTATGTGGCGCTGTTTACCGACATCACCTCGATCAAGGAGCACGAAAGCCGGCTGGAACAGATCGCCCACTTCGATATGCTGACCGGACTGCCGAATCGAGTATTGCTCTCCGACCGCCTGCATCAGGCCATGGCCCAGGCCCACCGGCGGAATCAACTGGTGGCGGTGGCGTATCTTGACCTGGATGGCTTCAAAGCCATCAACGACCTCCATGGGCACGACGCGGGCGACCAATTGCTGATGAATCTGGCCAAGCGCATGAAGCAGGCTCTGCGCGAGAGCGATACGGTGGCACGGCTGGGAGGCGACGAGTTTGTCGTTGTGTTTCTGGACTTGCCGGACGTGGAGGCCATCCATCCAGAGCTTGCCAGGCTTCTAGCCGTGGCATCCCAACCGATGCAGATAGGCGATCTTGACCTCCATGTGTCGGCTAGCATAGGCGTTTCTTTCTATCCGCAGGCCGAGGATATAGATGCGGATCAGCTGCTTCGTCAGGCCGATCAGGCCATGTATAGGGCCAAGCTGGATGGCAAGAACCGCTATTGCATATTCGACCATGGACATGATCTCAGTATTTGCGCCCTTCATGAAGATCTTAAGTGCATCCCTCAAGCCTAGGCTGCGGGCGAATAGGTTGTAAGCCGGCGGAGTCCTTTTGCGAAAGCGGGACTGACCGAGGCCACGGCGCGTTTTAGGATAAAGGCTGTGGTACCCAGCTCGGAGGCAAAGATGAAGAGTCACACGGAGTACCTGGTGATGGAAACCAGGAAGCGGCGGGAGATGGTGCACATCACCGACGAGGTGGAACAGATTGTGCGGCGCAGCGGGGTCAAGGATGGATTGTGCTTTGTTTCGCCGATGCATATTACAGCCGCCGTGTACGTGAACGACCTGGAGAGCGGACTGATTGAGGATATCGGCAAGTGGCTGGAGGAGCTTGCGCCGGCGCGGCCCGATTACCGGCACCATCAGACGGGCGAGGACAATGGAGACGCGCATCTGAAGTCGCTGCTGCTGCACCATGAGACTACGTTGCCAGTGACCAACGGAAAGCTGGACCTGGGAACCTGGCAGCGGGTTTTCTATGCCGAGTTCGACGGACAGCGCAGGAAGCGGGTGATCGTCAAGGTGCTGGGGGTGGAGTAGGCGCATCTTCGTCGGTGATTTTGCGCCATAGGCCGGTGGGATTGGCAGGTCCTGGCGTAGAGAGATCGATTTTTATGCGGGGCAGGACGACCAGATCGACGCGGCGGTTTTCACTGCGGCCCTCGGCGGTATCGTTGCTGGCCGCGGGGTGGTACTCGGAATATCCGGCGGCGGAGATGCGCTCCGGGGAAATGGCTTTCATATCGATAAAAATGCGGGCGATGCGTGTGGCGCGAGCTGAAGAAAGCTCCCAGTTGGAGTCGAATTCCGCGGTGTGGATGGGAACGTTGTCGGTGTGTCCCTCGATGCGCAGGTCGTAGGGCGTTTGGCCGAGCGAGGCGGAGATCTGGCGCAGTGTGGGGAGGGTCTCGGGCCTGGGAGTGGCCGAGCCGGAGCTAAAGAAGCCGGCCTCGCGCAGGCTGATCACCAGCCCGTCGCGGCCCATCTTCATGGAGATGGAGTGCGCGGCGACTTGGCTCGATAGACTCATCTCCAACTCGCGGCGAAGGCGATCCAGGTCTTCCTTAACCCTGGCCGGCGACAGCACATTCTCTTCCATGACGGTATTCATGGTGCTGGCCGCATGGTCTTGGCTGGAGGCGGAGTTTGCGCCGGACAAGACGCTCAGTGATTTGAAGGCGCTGTCGATGGACTCCGTTACCTGCGCTTGTTTTTTCTGACCGGCCTTGGCGAAGGCGAACAGCACCACAAATAAGGCGAACAGCAGGGTGATGAAGTCGGCATAGGAGACCATCCAGCGATCCTGGCTGATGATGTGCTTGCGCCGCTCCAGCCTCATGCCGCGTTCTCCTTGGGCTTTTGCAGGGGGTCATTGATGAAGCCGGCCAGCTTGACTTCCAGCATGCGCGGGTTCATGCCTTCGAGGATGGAGATCACGCCTTCCAGCATCATCTCGCGGCGCTGGTGTTCATCGCGTACGCGGAGGCGCATCTTTCCGGCGAAGGGCAGGAAGAAGAGATTTGCGATGCCCACGCCGTAGATGGTGGCGACGAAGGCCACGGCGATGCCCTTGCCCACTTCCTGAATGTTGTCCAGATTCTTCATGACTTGAATAAGCCCCAGAATCGCGCCCAGGATGCCGATGGTGGGCGAGAATCCTCCGGCGGACTCGAAGACCGCGGGGAGCCGTTCGTCGTTCTCCGCGGTGCAATCCAGGCTGACGCGCATGATTTTGCGCAATTCGGCAGACTCGGTTCCATCGACGGCCAGCATGAGGGCTTGCTTGAGGAACGGATCCTGAATCGTTTGCAGGTCGCTGTCCAGCGAGACTACGCCATTGCGGCGCGCCTTGTTGGCGAAGGCGACCAACTGTTTGAGGAGCTGATCGTTTTGCTTGAGAGGGGCGGAAAAGACGTGCGTCAGGCTGGCAAATGCGGCCATCACGGTGGACAGCGGGAACTGGAGCATCACCGCGCCCAAAGTGCCGCCAAAGACAATCAGGGCCGCGGTGGGTTGCAGAACCTGGCCCATGTTTCCGCCCTCAATGAGCAGTCCAGCCACGATGCCCGCGATGGCCAGGAACGCTCCGAAAATGCTGCCTTTATCCATGGAAACTCCTCAACAAATTTGCGCGCAGAGCGGGAATCATCCTTTATTCATCAGCGCCGAGAGGGCCGCGCTTGGCTGGCGCCGATGGAGGAGCCTGGCCGGATACATCGAGGCTGGTGAGCGAGACTGCGCGCTGCAATTCGTCATAAGAAGGCAGCCGCTTGGCGACCAAGGCTAACAGGCGCGAGCGGTAGGCGAGGACACGTTCGACGATCTCGGCGGTGTCCTCGCGCACAATCATCTTCTCTCCATTGATCAAGGTCAGCATGGTGTCCGGGGAGGCTTCGGCGGTTTTGATCAAGTCGCTGTTCAACATTATCGGAGTGCCGTTGAGCCGGGTAAGTTCGATCATTTCCTTGAAGCTCCTTCGAGGTGGTTATCGGCAAACGGCGGGAAAGGTTAAGTAATTAAGAAAAGTAAAGAGGAAGTGTTCGGAGTAGGACACAAAAGCAGGGGTAATAAAGTCCTTCAGGTTCATGCCGAAGAAGGGGCCAGATGCGACGGTAACCAAACCGAAAGTAGCAGCCCACAGTTACACAAAATAGGGATGCACTCCAGGGGACAGTCCGTAATCCAACGCATCTACAAGGAGTACCCCATGTCCCTGGGCGTCTTAAACAACATCAATGCAATCTATGCAGAGAACAACCTGAATAACACCAACAACAGCCTTTCGACCGTGCTGCAACAGTTGTCGTCTGGCTCCAAAATCAACTCCGGCGCGGACGATGCCGCCGGCCTTTCGCTGGTTAACGGCCTACAGGCGAACTCCGTTGCGCTGTCTCAGTCGCAGACCAACGCCCAAGAGGGTGTAGGACTGTTGCAAGTGGCCGATGGCGCTCTCTCGCAAGTGACAAGCCTGCTCAACCGGGCCGTTACGCTGGCTACCGAAGCCTCGAACGGCACCCTCAACTCCTCGCAGGATACTGCGGCCAACCAGGAATACCAGTCGATTCTGTCGGAAGTCTCGAACATCGGAGCAACCACCACCTACAACAATCAAGCGGTCTTCGGATCGAACACCAACATCTACACCGGCGACTCCTCTTCGGCGGGCGCGTCAGTCGACAGCCTGAACATCCATGCGCTGTCTTCGGCCAACGTGGGCGATACCAGCGGCGCGATGGCTTACAGTTCCGGCCAGAGCGTGTTTGTGGATATGTCGAGCGTCACGGGCAATGCGCAAGGCACGGATGCCATTACCGCCGCCAGCACCTTGACCGTCAACTACAAGAATGCGGACGGCACGACCGGAACGGCAACCATTACCCCCACCACGGACACCGTCAATGGATTGATCAGCGCCATCAACGAATCGGGAACGGGCTTGACGGCGAGCTTTACCACGGCGGGAGCGGCTGGGGCCGCAGGTACATCCACCGATACCGGCATTCAGATCACCGGCGCGGTTCATACCGGTGCTCCGACTGCCACGTTGAAGCAAGTCGCGATCGGTGTGGGAGACGTGGACACATCCACGACGAGCGTGCCGGCTGTCATTGCCGGAAGCACGGGAACCGCTACCATCAGCTACACCGACCTCGGCGGCCAGAACCTGGGCGCCACCAACTTGACCAGTGCGGCCAGCGCACAGACCGCTCTGACCTCGCTCAACGCAGCCATCACTGACGTGTCGGCGCAGGACGGCTACATCGGCGCGCAGATCAACACGCTGAACTCGGTCAGTTCCGTGCTCAGCACGCAGGCAGAGAACGTGACCTCGGCGCAGAACGCGGTGCAGGCCACCGACTATGCTTCCGCATCCTCCAACATGTCCAAGTACGAGATTCTGAGCCAGACCGGCATCTCGGCCCTGGCGCAGGCCAACAGCGTGCAGCAGGAAGTCACCAAGCTGCTGCAGTAATCAAGGAGACCCAGCAATAAGCAGTCATCGCTGGGGTGGAATAAACCGGCGCAAGCCGCGAACCGGGAAGGGCGCCCAACCAGGCGCCCTTTCTTTGCGTAATACCATAGTAGCCGCGTAAAGGCCGACGGATTTCAAAGGGCTAAAGTCGCGCCCAATCAAGGCCGATGAACTTATTGCGCGGAGCAATTCATCCGCTGTTCGAATCCTGTTTTGGTTCAGTCAAATTCGTGAACTGTACCGAAGCCATGGATTCTAGAAAGCTAATGAGATTTTTCCAATCCGGCCCAGCATCGGGTGGTTCTCGGGCTGCATGGTTTCGCCAGAGAGGGTTCTATGGGCACAGTAGGACTGAGTTTCGGGTCGCCGACCAGCGGGGCGGGCTTCGACGTGAGCTCGACGGTGGCCCAGATAGTGGGCAATCTCCAGAATGTGGAGACGCCGTGGAAGAATCAGCTTAAGACATTGCAAAGCCAAGATACGGCGATCTCCAGCCTGGGGACGCTGTTATCGAGTCTCTCCAATGATATTAGCTCGCTGACTAACGCGACGGGCATCCTGGCACAGAAGCTGGGTTCCAGCTCTGACACCAATGTGCTGAATCTGACGGCGGCGACCTCGGCGGCGGTGGCCGGCACGCACACGGTGGAGGTGGGGAATCTGGCGACGACGTCGAGCGGGTACATGACGCAGATCGCCAATGCCAACGATCCGCTGTCCGGATCGGTCACGCTGAAGGCGGGCAGCGGCACGGCGTTGACCATCACGCTGAATTCATCCAGCAATACGCTGGCCAAGCTGGCGGCGACGATCAATGCGTCCGGAGTGGGCATCAACGCCAGCGTGCTGACAGATTCCGCGGGATCGATGCTGAGCCTTGTTTCGGGCACCTCGGGGGCGGGCGGGGACATCTCCGTAACATCGAATAGCATCGCCGCCACCGATAGCACGGCGCTGAGTTACACCGGCGTGGCGGGCAGCGGCACAACGGCCTCAACCGGCACACTGACGGCGGTGGCCAGCACGGGCGATACGCTCGCCGGCTCGCTCTCAATCCAGGCGGGCACTGGCACGGCGTATTCCATCGTGGCGGGCGTCCAGCCAAGCGGGGGACCGGCACTGAACACCTTCTACACGGGAACCAGCGTCAACACGATCAGCGGGCTGGAGGGTGCAATCAATTTGAATTCGACGAGTCTGGGTGTCACGGCTTCGCTCAATACGGTTGCGGTAGGCAGCAACGCAATCGGCACCATCCTGACGCTGACCTCTAATACCGCGGGTTCCAGCGGTACGTTGACCGTGAGTTCCAGTATCAATGACAACACGGGCACGACATCGTTGATTTATGCCAACCCGGTGGTGGGCAAGGACGCCAATCTAACGGTGGACGGCGTGGGTTTGACCAGCGCGTCGAACACGGTGGCCAATCTGATACCTGGCGTGACCTTTCAGTTGCTGGCGCCCAGCGCGACAGGCGAGCAGGTGCAGGTGGTGATCGGCAACGACAACACCGAAGTGGAGAGCACGGTCGGCCAGATGGTGAGCGACTATAATGCGCTGATCAGCGGAGTGAACGCCCAGGAGGGGCTCGACAGCTCAGGCAACGCCGAGCCGCTGTTCGGCTCTCCCACGCTCTCGCTGTTGCAGCAGCAATTGATGAGCGGGCTGAATATGCAGAACCCCACCGGCTATCTGACGGCGATCTCCACCAGCACCAATACGACTTTGGCGGGGTCGATCTCGATACAGGTGGGCAGCGGCGCGGCGCAGAGCATCCCCGTCCCGACGACATCGGGGAACAACACGATCTCCGGGCTGGCCAGCGCCATCAACGCAGCCAACATCGGCGTCACGGCCGGGGTGACGACCAGCAACGGCCAGTCGACCCTGACGCTGGCGTCGCATACAGAGGGCTCCAGAGGAACGCTGACGATAAATTCCGCCGTCGAAGCCACCAGCGATACGCCGCTGAGTTACACCGGTACGAATGGCACCAGCACGGTGAATTCAACCGGCACTTTGACCGCGATTGCCAATGCCGGCGATACGCTCTCCGGCTCTATCACCATCGAGGCGGGCACTGGCTCGGCGATGGAATTTGATATGTCCTCGTTGAGCGATAAAACTCTCGCCGGTTTGTCATCGGCGATTAATATCGCCGCTATCGGGGTCACGGCGTCGGTGGTGACCAGCAACGGTAAATCGAGCTTGTCGATTCTCTCCAATACAGCGGGAAGCTCCGGGAATCTGACCGTAGCCTCAAGCATTCTGGACACTTCCAGCACCAGCACCGCACTTCTGAACTACACGAACTCGTCGGACATCAACAGTCTGACCAGCCTGGGCATCAGCGTAAACAACGACGGGTCACTGACCTTTGCCGCGGGCAGTCTGGATTCGCTGCTGAACTCGGACTACAGCAGCGTGGTGGGCTTCTTTCAGAACGCGAACAGCTGGGGGCAGACCTTCAACACCATGCTAACCAACGCCGGCTCCAGCTCATCGACGGGCATCATGTCGCTGGCATTGAAATCGGACAGCAACATCGAATCGACTTTGAACGCGGATATTTCCAGGGAAGAGAGCATGATCTCGACGGAGCAGAAGAGCCTGACTACGGAACTGAACACGGCAAACCAGATCATGCAGGAGCTGCCCACGCAGTTGCAAGGGGTCAACGAACTGTACTCGGCGATCACCGGCTATAACAAGAACTCTTAACGGCAAAGGAGCTTTATTCCCATGGAAAGTTATCAGCAACATGCGCTGGAAGGCGCTTCGGCAGTTGACCTGGTAGTGGCGCTTTACGACGGAATACTGCGTTTTCTTTACGCGGCCTCTGGGGCCGTGGAGCGTGGCGACGCGGAGGCCCGCAGAACCGCCGTCAAGCGGGCGCTGGATATCATCATTCATTTGCAGGCGCGGCTGCGCATGGATGTGGGCGGCCGGCCGGCGCAGGTGCTCAGCGAGTTCTATGCATCCATCTTCGCGCAGATTCTGCAGGCATCGCAGTCGGCCTCGCGGCAGAAGTTCGATCATGCCATCGAATGTGTAAAGAATGTGCGGGACGCCTGGCGCCAGGTGGCCAAGGACCCCACAGTCAATCCGGCTCCGCTGCAAGTGGCCGACTTCTTATCCGGGAACAGGCAGGGCGGTCAGAATAGCGCCGAATATGGCGAGGATGCTCCTTCCGGCTCGCGATGGAATGCGTGAAAGACAGGGACTAGGGACTAGGGAACAGGGAACAGGGAACAGGGAACAGGGAACAGGGAACAGGGAACAGGGAACAGCCGGGATGGTCGCATGCAAACCGCGTTTGTCAAGGATCGTGGTTTCTCACGCTAGCCACAGGAATAGTGACGCGGCGAAGATGAGGCACCCAGCCAATCAGCAAGTTAAAGCATTTTCTCTATTTGTGTAGAGTGCGGCGTGGACCGGGAGGTCCACACGACAGCCGGTCAACCACCCCAACGAGCATAGACCGCTCGTTGGGGACCCCGGCCAGGAGGCCGGCGCTACCTGTTCTTGCAGCGACCAGCAACTAGGAACCAAGCAGGAAATCCACTCTATATCATCAGGCAAAATGCTCTAGCGGTATTCTTTGGAATGTGAGCTGTACTTTCTGTTCCCTATTCCCTAGTCCCTGTTCCCTGTTTTTTCATCCGGCGACGGTGAGTTCTTCTTCCAACTGCTGCTTCTGATAGAGGCCGGCGTAGTAGCCGTCGAGGGCGAGCAACTCGTCGTGGCGGCCCAGCTCCACAATTCTTCCGTGGGCGAGCACGGCGATCTGGTCGGCATTGCGCACGGTGGAGACGCGATGGGAGATCAGAATAGTGGTGGAGTCCTGGATGTAACCGCGCAGGCCTCCCAGGATGCGCTCTTCCGTATAGGTGTCCACGCTGGCCAACGCATCGTCGAGGATGAGGATGGCCGGGCGGCGCAGCAGTGCCCGAGCGATGGCCGCACGTTGTTTCTGCCCGCCGGAGAGGGTGACGCCGCGCTCTCCCACCATGGTTTCAAAGCCCTGAGGAAATTCTTCAAACTCTTTGCGAATATGTGCTGCCTCGGCGGCTTCGAGCAGGGCCTCAGTGGTTGAGTGAGGCGCGCCAAAGGCAAGATTTTCGCGGATCGTGGTGCTGAACAGGAAGGTTTCCTGGGGAACCAGGCCGATATTGCGCCTGAGCACCGCCAGAGGATAGTCGCGCACCGGGCGGCCGTCGATGAGCAGTGAGCCTTCAGGCGCTTCATACAATCTTGTAATCAGGTTGATGAGCGTGGATTTGCCTGAGCCGGTGGGGCCGACGATGGCCAGGCTGGAGCCGGCGGGAATCCGGAGCGAGATGCCGCTGAGGACTGGAGTCTGGTTATAACTGAAACTCAGATTGCGGAATTCGATTTCGCCATGGAGCACTGTGTCTGCTTGAATGGCCGGATCGGCGGCGCTGTCATCGATGACGGGTTCGGCGCGCATCAGTTCGTCAATGCGCTTCACCGAGGCGGTGCCGCGCTGGAAGATGTTCACTACCCAGCCGACGGCGATGATGGGCCAGGTGAGCAGAATCATGTAGGTGTTGAAGGCTACGAATTGGCCGACGCTGATGCGGTGGGCGATGACCTGATGTCCGCCGACCAGCAGGGTGAGGATCATGGCGATGCCCAGAATGAATTCCAGGGTGGGCCACAACATGCCCATGAGCTGCACCAGCTTGAGGGAGCGGGCGATGTACTGGCGGTTGAGCCGCTCGAAGAGGCTGATTTGAGATTCTTCGCGGGCGAAGGCGCGGACCAAGCGGGCGCCGGAGTAGTTTTCCTGAGCTTGCGAGGAGATATCGGAGAAACTGGCCTGGATGCGCTCGAAGCGGTCATGAATTCTGCTGCCGAAGTACTGCACCAGGATGCTGGCCAAGGGCATGGGAGCGAAGGCCACCAGAGTGAGCCAGGGGCTGATGCGCAGCAGGAAAAACAGCGCGCCCACGGTGAAGAAGACGGTGTTGGCGCTGTACATGAGGGCCGGGCCGAGCAGATTGCGCACGGCATTCAGGTCGTTGGTCATGCGGGCCATGATGTCGCCGGTGCGATAACGCTGATAAAAGCCGGAGTCCTGCAGTTCCAGCTTGCGGAAGAGATCGTTGCGCATGTCGAACTCAATCTCCCGCGAGATGCCGATGAGAATCCAGCGCTGGGAGTAAAGAAAAACGCCTTTGACCAGGGCGATAAGGACCAGCAGGCCGGCGAAGATCACTACCTTGATGCGCGTGTCACCGTGGCTCAATGCATCGACGGCCCACTGCAAGACATGGGGATAAATTACCCATTTGCCTCCAATGCCATCGATGGCCATCCGGATGACCTGGGGAAAGAGCACCCAGATGATGTTGGTGCAAATGCACGACAGAGTGCCCCATAGGTATCCCCAGCGGTAGCGGCGCATGTATACGAAGAGCGGGGCCAGGTCGCGGAACATGGTTTTATTGTACGGGGGGGGGGGGGGGGGGCTAGCGTCTGTTGCTGGTGGCATTGATCTCCCGGAGCAGTTCATTCTTTGGTAATTAGCTGCTTCTCAGAGGACATTTCATCTACTATCCTGCTGTAAACGCCGGGAAACAGCCGATAGGGGTAACAGGCGGTATCAATTGCGGTATCGATCTCTGCCGTCGAGAGGTTGCCATGAAAGCCTCACCCAGCATCAGTGAAACGCAGACAGGGGACAGCGCCGGAGGCAAGGAGCGCCGGCTCAGCCGCCGCCATGACTGCGAGGGAATTGCCGAGGCCTGGGTGAAGAACCCCGAATCCCTGTTTCGCTGCGAGGTACGGGACATCAGCCAGACCGGATGTTTCATCAAGACCAAAGAGCGGCTGAGCCTGGTGCCCCACTCCACAGTGGATCTTCTTTTCACGATAAGAAACGGTCACTATCGCGCTTCCGCCCGGGTCATCGATGTCCGGCCTGGCAAGGGTGTGGGAATTGAGTTCACGTTTCCCGATTCTCAGCCGCCGAAATGGCTCAAGAATCTGCTGGAGGGGCTCATGCCCGCATCCGCTAAGCCGCCGAAACAAGCGTGAGGAACCGCGCCTGCTTAGGTTGGCGTTCTCAGCAGCAGATAGCCGCCCACTAATCCGAACAATAGATCCGAGGCCCATGCGGCTAATGCGGCGGGCAGGTAGTTCACGCCACCCAGGTTTTCAAAGAGGTCGTTGAGAACAATGTAAGTGAGGGCGACGGCGATGGCCACGGCAATGCCGGTAAGAGAACTGCGCCGTCCCATAACGAGTGCAAAGGGAATGGCGAGTACCGCAATGACCACAGCCATGAGTGGATAAGCCAGCTTGTGCCACAGCTCGACGCGCAGGCGCATGGTGTCAAAGCCGCTCTGGCTGAGGTCGCCGATGTAACTCTCGAGCTGGCCGAAGTTCATCTCCTGCGCCTTCATGCTTTCCTTTTGAAAGTAGCCGGGAGCTTCGTGAATCTCCGCGAAGGAAGTCTGCTGGAATTCGCGGTACTCGCTTACGTTTGCACCGTCAATGTCGCGCTGCCAACCATTCAGAAAAATCCAGGAAGCGGTTTCGGGGTCCCATACGGCGCGGGCGGCAAAGATGCGCCGCGTGAGCGCAAAGGTGGAGGGATTGAACTCGAAGAGCGAGAGGTTGGCGAACTCGCTGCGTTCGGGATCGAAGAACTGGTAATAGAAGATACGGTCGGGCTCGCCGGGATTCGGCTGGCCGAAGATCCAGTTCTGCTCGGGACGCAGGACAGTTTGCGGCGGCTTGCCCTTGATGATGTTGCGCAGCGCCTCCTGCCTGCGGTTGGCCTGGGGCAGATAGTACTGATCGAAGAGAAAAAGGCAGAGCGACAGGATGGCAGCGATCGAAACGATGGGAACCACGAGCCGGTATAGGCTGATGCCGCAGGCCTTCATGGCGATGATCTCCGAGTTGCGATTGAGCACGCCGAAGGTGACCAGCACGGCGATCAGCACGGCCAGGGGGGTGGTCTGGTAGAGAATGCTGGGAGCGAGGTTGATCAGGTACTGGCCGACCGTGGACCAGCCGATGTCGTGGCTAAGGATGTCTTTGAGCAGATCGAAGACTGTGAAGACCAGTATGAGCGAGACAAAGCCGGCCAGCACCAGAAAAAAGATCTTGAGGAACTCGATTACCACGTACTTGTCGAGAATGCGCGGGAAGATATTGCGGGCCTGGGCTCGCCGGGGACGCGACTGAAACCTGCTCAGCAGGCCGCTCAGGGGGGCATAGATGGGTTTATCCGGAATGGCGATCAGAGACTCAAGGAAGCGTGAGAACCAGGCGTCGATGGCATTCAGAACGCGGCCTCCGGAGGCCATCTGCCACACCAGGAGAAGGCCGCCGGAGGCAAACAGAAGGTTGGCCATCCATACCGCGAGAAACGCGGAGATCCAGTTCTGCTTGGCCATGGCGATGCCGATCAGGGAGAGCGAGTAGTAGACGACGACCAGCGCGAGAGTAGCCACCCAGGCGGAACTCTTGCCGCCTCGCCGCGAGGTAACGCCCAGGGGAACGGCGACCAGCATCAGCACCAGGCAGGCAGCAGGATAAGCGAAGCGTTTTTGTAATTCGATCTGATACTTTTTGGCCTCGGGACCATGGGTCCGCGCGCGCAGTTCGTTCATGCGCAGGGCGTAGATGGCGGTGTCCATGCGTCCCAGATGCCCTTCACTCTGCTGACTGGCGGCCAGGGGCAAATCGGTAAAGCTAAACGTGGAGATGTTGTACTGTTGCGGCTGGCCGGCCACCGTCTCATGACGCGATCCGTCGCGCAGCCGCATGAGCAGTTCCTGGCTGGAATCGTTGGCCACGGTGGCCGAGGCGGCGGTGGTGATCTGTGGCGCGGCGGGATCGGAGGTGTCTGCCATGAAGACCTGCCGCCAGTTGGCCGCGCCGGTTCCAGAGCGCACGTCTTGCACGTAGAGAACGAAATTGTGAAAATCCTCGTCGAAGACGCGCGGCTCAATCTCGTAGGAGGCCTGCATGGCCAGCGCCTTGTCCATGGCCAGGATGGCCTGATTGGCGCGCGGCGCCAAATACAGGGAGTTGAACAGCCCCAGCAGCGTGCCGAAGACGGCCACGATGGAGGCTACGCGCACAAAGTAGCCGATGCCCAGACCGGAGGCGCGCATGGCGATGATTTCACTGTCAGCGGCTAGGCGGCTCAAGCCCAGCAGCACACCCACCAGCACCGCCATGGGGATGGTGATCATAAAGAAATTGGGCAGCATGAAGAGAACGACTTCAAAAACGCTGGTGAAGGTGGAGCTATTGTGAACCACCATTTCCAAGATGTGGGGCAGTTCCTTCATGAAAAGAACGAAGGTGAAGATCACTCCGCCGATCAGCGCGTGGGAGAGAATTTCGCCGGTAATGTAACGGGTAAGGATGCGCACGACTAAGGCTAGTTTATCGTGCCGGGGCGCTTCGCGCGGCTGACGGTAGCTGGGTTATTCATCCTTACGCGTTCTGTGCGCGAAGGAACTATCTTAATTCTGCGAGCGCACAGCGAGCGTCTGCCGCATCGCAGGCGCCCAGCCGCGCAACCGCAGGCTGTTGGCTAGCACGCTGACAGAACTGAGGGCCATGGCGGCGGCGGCCATCCAGGGGCTGAGCAAAATGTGTAAGCCGGGATACAACACGCCCGCGGCCAGCGGAATGCCGAGCAGGTTGTAACCGACGGCCCAGATCAGATTCTGGCGCATGACGCGGAGAGTGGAGCGGGCGAGATCAATCGTAGCTGGAATGGCGGCTGGACGCGCTCTCAAGAGCAGCACATCGCCGGCCTCCTGCGCCAGGTCTGCGCCGGTGCCCATGGCGATGCCGGCGTCGGCCTGGGCGAGGGCGGCGGCGTCATTGATGCCATCGCCCACCATGGCTACGCGCAGGCCGCTCTGTTGCAGGGCGCGAATGCGGGCCAGCTTGCCGGCTGGGTCGAGGCCGGCTTCGACTTCAGTGATGCCCGCCTGCTGCGCGATGGGCGCGGCGGCGGCGGCTGAATCGCCGGTGAGCATCAGTACCCGCAGACCGGCGCGGTGCAATGCGGCCACGGCTTCGGCGGCATCGGGACGCAGTGTGTCGCGGGCGTCGAAATAGCCGGCGGGCAGATTGTCCAGAGCCATCCACAAGCGCGTTACGCCTGGCTCAGGCGGGATCGCATCGGTTGGCAGCGGAATGGAGAACTCCTTGAAGAGCGCTTCGTTGCCCAGCAGGCAATCGCGGCCTTCGACCTTGGCGGTGAGGCCGCGGCCGGGCAGAACCCGTACGTCTTCGGCGGAGGGCCAAGATAGCGCACGCGATTTTGCAGCGTCCACGATAGCGTGAGCCAGCGGATGGTTGGATCGCTCCTCAGCGGCGGCGGCGAGGCGGAGGAGATCGTTTTCGTTCGGGCTCCCAATGACTGGGGCGGGATCGAGGAGCGGATTTGCTGACAAAGGCAGCAGGTTAGCCCCCGCTTCGCGGGGATCGCGAGTTAGCAAGTTAGCGGATTCTTGCGGCCCTGAACTCTTTGTCTGCCGGTTCATTTCTGGCTGTAACTCAGGGGGGTAAGTTGAGCTTCCCCCAAACGCATGAATGGCGGTCAGCACAGGACGGCCCGCGGTCAGCGTTCCGGTCTTGTCGAGCACGATTGCGTCCAACCCGACAACTCGTTCAAGCGCCTCACCGCCCTTGAAGAGGACACCAAGCTGCGCGCCGCGTCCCACGGCCACAGTGAGCGCGGCAGGCACGGCCAATCCCATGGCGCAGGGACAGGCGACCACCAGCACGGAGACGGTTGCGGCCAGGGCCATCTGCAGTGAGTGGGTTGAGAAAATCCAAATTACAAAGGTGAGCGCGGCCAGGGCCAGCACAATGGGAACGAAGATGGAACTGGCGCGGTCGGCGAGCCGCTCCATGGGCGCGCGCGAACTCTGCGCCTGCTCGGCCATGCGCGTGATCTGCGCCAGCATAGTAGCCTCGCCCAGGGACTCGGCACGGCAGGTTACCGCGCCTTCATAGTTGAGCGAACCGGCCAGCACGCGGCCGCCGGGTTCGCGGTCCAGCGGCGTTGACTCGCCGGTCAGCATCGATTCGTCCACGGTGGTGCGGCCTTCCAGAATCGTCGCATCCACCGGGAAGCGTTCTCCAGGCAGGATCAGAACATTGTCGCCCGGCTGAATCTCTTCAAGCGGGACGATGGTCTCCGCTCCATCGCGGATGCGTCGGGCGGTTGCGGGCTTGAGTCGGGAGAGAGAGTCGAGCGCGGCCAGGGCGCGGCGTTTGGCGCGCGCTTCCAGCGCTTTGCCCAACAGAAGAAATCCTAGAATGAGCAGGACTGCGTCGAAGTAAACCTGCCGCCCGGTCGCGGGCCAGATCGTGGCGTACGCGGAATACGCAAAGGCCACGCCCGTGCCCAGGCTGACCAGCGTGTTCATGTTGGTGGTGCCGTGGCGCAGGCCGCGCGCCGCGCTCAGGTAGATTCCACGGCCTGCCCAGGCCATAAAAAAAGCCGTGAGAATTAACAGAAACCAGCGCAAATACTCCGGAGGCAGTGCGAAGAACCAGGGAAAGAGGCGCATCAGTGCATGGTCCATTGCGCCCTCATTCATTCCCAGCGGCATGGCCAGCAACATGGCTGCGGCGCCGGCAATCAGCGTGGCATACGCCTTGCGTTCGGCTCCAGAGGTGAGCGCTTTGGATGGGGCTTCCGTGGAAGAGGCATCGGGGCGGGGAAGCACCGCGTCGTAACCGGCCGCGCGAATGGCATCAACCAGCGCGTTGGGCGTGGCGATCAACGGATCGTAGTCCACCTGGGCGCGATTGGCGATCAGGTCAACGTGTGCGGATTTGACTCCGGCCGTGGATTTCAGAGCCTCTTCCACGTGATGCTGGCAGGAGGCGCAGGTCATGCCCAGGATGGGCAGCGTGAGGGATTCTGTGGCGGGCGAGGACATCGGTTGCGTCACGCTTCCAGATGCGCCGTGAAACCGACTTTGGCCAGGGCTGCAACGGCAAGATCGACAGGCGCGGGGTTCTGGCTGGAGGTGAGGCGCGCCGCTCCTACGCGGACTTCGTTGACGACGACTCCTTCGACCGCGGTCAGCGCTTGCGTGACGCGCTTGACGCAGGAGCCGCAGTGCATTCCATCGATGTGCAGCGTGAATTCCGCCATGGCTTTCTCCCTTTTGCATTTGATGATACGCCGGGTGATACGGTGCGTTATCTTGGGAGTGGACTGGATAATAAGAGAATCATGCAGAGAGAGGGACGATGAAAACCATGAAGAGGTTGTTGTGGGTTGTGGGCGTGCTGATTGCGGTTGCCGGGATCGGCTTCTGGGCGCGGCCTGTCAGTTACTACAACGAAGCGATGTATCTGCGGGAGTGTTTTACAGGCGCGGAGAGCCGCACGGTTGAGGTTGCGGGCCATCGCGTGCATTATCTTGCCAGGGGACCATCCGGCGGGCCAGTGGTGGTGCTGGTGCATGGGCTCGGCGGGCAAGGCGAGGACTGGCAGAACCTGGCGCCCTATTTCGTGAAGGCCGGTTTCCGTGTCTACACGCCCGATTTGATCGGCTATGGGCGCAGTGAAAAGCCTGCCGATTTCTCCTATTCCGTGCATGACGAGGCCGAGATCGTGGTGGGCTTTCTGAATGCGCTGGGGCTCAAGCAGGTGGACCTGGGCGGATGGTCGATGGGCGGGGGGATTGCGCAGCATGTGGCGCTCCGGCATCCGGAACGGGTGCGCCGCCTGATGCTCTTCGACTCGGTCGGCGTAATCTTCAGGCCCACATGGGATGTGCGCCTGTTTTCGCCCAACACGCCCGCGGAACTCGATCAACTGAACGCGCTGCTGATGCTCCATCCGCCCAAGACGCCGGAGTTCATTGCGCGCGACATTATCCGCGTGTCAAAGCAGAGAGCCTGGCTGATTGACCGGGCTGTCGACTCTATGAGCACCGGCCGGGACGCCACCGACAATCTGCTGCCGCAGCTCAAGATGCCGGTGCTGCTGGTGTGGGGCGCGGAGGATTACATCACCCCGCTCAGTCTGGGCGAGACGATGCACCGCCTGGTGCCACAGTCAGAGCTGGATGTCATTCCCGGCTGCGGCCACCTGGCTCCCGGCCAGTGCTCCGCCCAGATTGGGCCGAAGGTGGTGGAGTTTGTGAAGCGGTAGGGACGTTCCCGAAATCAGCTCACAACAAACAAAGGGGGTGAGTTGAGTCTCGTCCCCCTTTGGCCTATTGCTCTCAACCGCGTTTAGAAGCTCACCCGCGCGCTCAGAGGTGGGTTCACCGTACAAACTTCAAAGCGAACTGAAGGACACGCGGGGCCTGCGCTTCAGTGATCTGCCCGAAGGCAGGCGAGTTCATGTCGAATACGGGCGGGATCAGGTTAACATGGTTTGTCACGTTGAAGGCCTCCGCCCGGAACTGAATTTTCGTCTGTTCTCCTATCGCAAAGCTCTTGTCGAGTGAAGCGTCCAGACTCCCATAGGCAGGGCCATCGACGCTGTTTCGCCCCTCGTTGCCGAACTGTCCGGTGTTCGCAACTGGATCGAGCCGCTGAAATGCCGGAGGAGATACCCATTGCGACACCTTGTGCGGTGCTCCCTTGTTCGGGTTGCCGACAACGTTGGGCCGGTCTCCGAACATGCCGGAAACTCCGGGATGCGGTGCCTGCAACGAGACGTTCGCCGAGTCATAGACGGTGAAGGGATTGCTGGAATTTACGGCTAACAAGGCATTGAATTGCCAGCCATCCAGCAGAACACGAGACGGACCTGTGAAGCTGCGCGCAAAGGGAATAGCGTAGGTAACGCTCCCGGCAAAACGATGGCGCGAATCGAAGAGCGAGCGTCCGTGTTCAGCTTTAAGATCCTGGTTGTTCTGGGCTATGTCAAGCTCCCCAAGCACGAGCCAGGGAGCGGGACCGGACATGTGAAGGCTTGACGAGTAGTCCAGATTCTTGGAAAAGGTGTACGCCAGTGTGTAGTTCAGGTCCGGCGTGCCGCGCCTAGTCAGTGAAACCTGTGCCGAGTGGAAGGTTGAGTTCGCATTTCCTTCCACCAGCCCGGCAGTGCCCAACGTGCAGGTGCCGGTCGTCAGTGTACAGCCGGAGTAGAGCCGACGCCGAGGGGAGTTAGCGAAGGTTGCACCGGGTTGATAGATCGCAGGATTAGCTTCGACCAAGCGCGGCAAGCGAGTTCCTTTTGACCCAATGTATCCGACGGACAGGTTCTGTTTACCCAGGCTCTGGTCGATGGTAAAGTTCCAGTCCTGCGCATAGGGCGGCAGCAGGTGGCTATCGATGGTAAAGGTGGACGCGGGCAGAGCAAACTGACCGGGCGTAAATGGGCTGCTTACGGTACCGAGCGGGTTGGCGTAGTTGATCTTTGTGTATCCGGTAAGAGTGCGTACCACCGTTTGCCCCAGTGCACTGCTGGTGGCGCGGAACGGCATGCCCACGCCGTTCAGCAGTTCGTCGTAGAAGATGCCATAGGCTGAACGGATCACCGTGCGGCTGTTGCCTAGCGGGTCCCATGCGAAGCCTATACGGGGCGCCCAGTCACTTTTGAAGACGGGGGCAATGGTGTCGGGTACACCGGAGTCGCCGGGAAACAGAAGGCCGTTTGGAGCGCTAGGGTAAACGGTGGATTGGTGGCCCGGCGCAAACTCCATCATGCGATTGTGGATGTCTCGGAACGGCGTCGTGATCTCGTAACGCACGCCGTAGTTCAAAGTAAGATTCGAGCTGATGCGGTACTCATCCTGTGCATAGGAGCCCAACTCCCAGCCACGCAGATCACGCGTGAAGTCGCCCCCGGCTTGGGTGAATATATCCGGATAACCTAGCAGGAAGTTAGCCAACGAGTTGTTGGTGTAGCCCTGAACGGTAAAGGAAAAGGTGCCCGAAGCAAAGTTTGCCTGGTACCCGTTGATCTGGGTCCGGCGGAATTGACCACCGTAGCTGGTGACGTGTTTGCCCTGCGTATGTACCAGGTTGGCGCTGAAAGCGTAGTCGTTCTGTGTGCTGTCGCGCGGGTTGATGATCGGGTCGCCCACGTTGGAGTAGCCTTGGGTCATGATCAGCGGCGCGCCCGTGGCCGAAGCCCATGTGGAGGAATATCCAAAGCCGAATGCCTGAGGGCTGAAGCCGGAGTTGCGCTTATCGAGAATAATATGGCTCTGGAAGAAGCTGACATTCGAGGTCAATACCGTATGCGGAGAAAAGGTGTGCGTTTCAGTCAATCCGCCCAGGTGTGTGTTGGCGTAGTAGCCAACGGGAAACCCTGGAACATCGGCGCCGAGTTCCGAATATGGGCTGCGGAGTCCCGTCGTCGAGTAGCTGTAACGCGCGCTTAAAACATCCACTTTCCGCAGTAACCAGTCGGCTTTTGCGCCGCCCTGGTCATTGTTGTACTGGCTCTGGTTTGTGGTTTGGGCCAGGTGCGGATTTTCCGGCGTGTTGGGAACGGGAAAGAACTGGAGGTATTTAGTGGTGATCGCGTTGAATGGAGAACTGTTGATCAGAGCGGTAAGATTGTTGCCGAAAGGCGCTCGTGTGGAATTCAAAAGAATGGGAGCATCGGCCGAGAAGTCGCCAGTGCGTTCCGCCACCGTCGGCACCACCACGCCATGCGTGATGTCCTGATTTTCGCGCAGACCTTCGTAGTACGTGAAGAAGTAGGCGTGGTTGTGCACCATGGGTCCGCCGATCGTGCCGCCGAACTGGTTCTGCTTGAGCTCTTCCTTCCGCGGCGCGAAGTAGTTGTTGGCATCGAGCGCGTTGTTGCGCAGGAACTCATACAGCTTTCCGTGAAACTGATTCGTGCCTGAACGGGTAACGATGGTGGTAATGCCCCCGCTGGTTCCTCCGAACTCAGCCGGTGCGGTCGTGGTCAGAATGCGGAACTCAGCCATCGTATCGGCTGGCGGCCGATACGCGTACCCTCCATCCATGCGGTTGATGTCACGCATGCCATCCACGAGGAAGGTGTTGGACTCCGGACGCATGCCGTTGACCTCATAATTTTGTCCTGCTCGCCGGAAGTTGTTCTGCACCGTCAAACCCGAGGAGGTCGGACGTACTCCAGGCTGAAGAATGCCGAGCTGGGCGAAGTTGCGCCCATTGAGTGGCAGATTCGCAATCTCGGTTTCGCTCACCACCGCGCCTTGCGCGATCTCATTGGTTTGCAGTCCAGCGGCCTCAGCGCTTACCTCGATGGTCTGCTTGTCAGTCGCGGGAACAAGCTGAATAACAATCTGTGACTGGTTTCCAACATCGAGGTGTATCCGCGAGTTAACCCAGGCTGCGAAGCCCGGAGACCGTACTTCGACCCGGTAGTCGCCGATGAACAACTCCTGAAACGAGAACTCACCACGGCTGTCGGTTCGCTCTACGTGCTGCTGGGCTGTGCCGATCGACGTGATCACGACTTGAGCGCCCGGAACAACAGCCTTGGTTGTATCCGTGACGACGCCTCTCAAAGAGGCGGTTGCGCTTTGACCTGCGGCATTTGGCAGGACCGCTATAGTCAACGCAAGACAAATAACAACTGTCACGATGTTTCGGGTCATGGCTCTCCTTCAAAAAATTGCTGCATATTGTGAGACCCGCGGATGAAGGCGGGAATCTTTGACCGGGAACATACTTTGCGTGCCCGGCCAGTCACTGTATGTGCGCTGCCGTGCGATTGCGGATCGGCTGAAGCATACAGGCTGTCACGCGATTAATTACCGACCACTCTAAGGTTTGTCCGCGTCGGTGTCTTGGTCCTAACGATGGACCGCGTCTTCATCCTTTGGGTGGAGACAGAAAAGTGAAGGCCACTCCGCGCAACGGAATGGCCTTTGGGGTGAAGCGGACAAGATGTAATCGGAGAAAGACGCCCTACACGCCGATCACGTCGCAGAGTTCCTTGACGGCCGCGGCGCTCTTTAGGAAGGCGGCGTGTTCTTCATCGTTGAGTTTGATCTCGACGATCTGTTCCAGGCCGGCCGCGCCCAGTTTGCAGAGCACGCCCATGAAGTAGCCGTTGATGCCGTACTCGCCTTCGAGGTAAGCCGCGCAAGGAAGAATCTTTTTCTTGTCTTTGAGGATGGCCTCGGCCATCTCCACCGCCGCCGCCGAGGGCGCATAGTAGGCGCTGCCAGTCTTGAGATGCTTGACAATCTCGCCGCCGCCTTCGCGGGTGCGCTGCACAATGGCGTCGATGCGCTCCTTGGAAAGCAGCTCGGTGATGGGAATGCTGGCGACGGTAGTGTAACGGATCAGAGGGACCATCAGGTCGCCGTGACCGCCCAGAACCAGACAGCTCATGTTCTCCACGCTCACATTCAGCTCCTGGGCGATGAAGCTCTTGAAGCGGCCTGAATCCAGTATGCCGGCCATTCCGAGGACGCGTTCGCGATTGAAGCCAGACAAGCGATAAGCGGCCTGCACCATCGCGTCCAGCGGGTTGGAGACGACGATGAGAATCGACTCGGGCGAATAGGCAACCACATTTTTGACCACACTGGTCATGATCTTGTAATTGGTTTGCAGCAGGTCGTCGCGACTCATGCCGGGCTTGCGCGCCAGGCCGGCCGTGATGATGACGACGTCGCTGTTGGCCGTGTCGGCGTAATCGTTGGAGCCGGTGATGTGAACGTCGGAGCGTTCGATGGGCAGCGCTTGCTGAAGGTCGAGCGCTTTGCCCTGAGGCACGCCCTCCACTACATCGATCATCACCACATCAGCCAATTCCTTGGCCATGAGCCAGTGCGCGGCGGTTGAGCCGACATTGCCGGCGCCGATAATGCTGACCTTCTTGCGCATTTCATTCCTCCTTGGGGAATGGTGAAGCAGGGACTAGGGACTAGGGACTAGGGACTAGGGACTAGGGACTAGGGACTAGGGACTGTGGATTTCAGCCGCAGAGATTTCATCATGGCGTTCAGCATACGGCCTACCTCACTGCATAATTCCTCAGTCGAATGCAGCAAAGGGTCAGAGTCAAAACCGAGTGACTTTGAAATGATAATCTGCGTCTCCACTTCAGAGCTGGAACCACGGGTATGACCCAGAAACTGAAGATATTCTTCTTTGGTTGTGCGCCCGTAACCCTCAGCGATATTGCTGGCAACGGAGACGGCTGCTCTTCGCAACTGATTCGTGAGGCCAAATCGCTCAGAATCTGGAAAAGAGGCAGTGAGCTTGTAGACAGCTATCGTCAATTCAATCGATCGCTGCCAAACGACAAGATTTCTGAATGATTCGCCCATGATCTACCTCCAACACTTGATTTTTCCAGTCCCTAGTCCCTAGTCCCTAGTCCCTAGTCCCTAGTCCCTGCATTTACATGTTTCCGATGATCCGCGTGGCGAATTCGCTGGTGCCGACTTTGGTGGCGCCGGCGGTCTGGCGTTCAAAATCGTAGGTGACGAATTTTTGCAGGATGGTTTTTTCCAGCGACGCTTCGATGAGCTTGGCCGCTTCCTTCCATCCGATGAATTCCAGCAGCATGACGCCGGAGAGAATCACCGAGCCGGGATTGATGACATCCTTGTCAGCATACTTGGGCGCGGTGCCGTGCGTGGCCTCGAAGACCGCATAGCCGTCGCCGATGTTGGCGCCGGGCGCGATGCCCAGGCCGCCCACCTGAGCCGCGGCTGCGTCGGAGAGGTAGTCGCCGTTGAGGTTGGTGGTGGCCAGAACGCTGTAGTCCTCCGGGCGCAGAATGATCTGCTGGAAGATGGAGTCGGCGATGCGGTCGTTGATGAGCAGCTTGGATTTCCATGCGCCGTTGCCGTGGGATGGGCCGATGGTGCGGAGCACACCCTCGATCTCCTCATAAACCGAGTCGCGGTAGCTCGGAGAGCCTAAATCGAGGCCGGGCTCGATGAGGGCGGCATTGTCCTCGACGGTGAGGCCGGGGTGGGCATCGTTGTTGCCCAGAATCCAGCTCTCGCGCTCGGTAACGGTCTCGGCGCGGAACTCCTGCTGGGCGACCTCATAACCCCACTCACGGAAGGCGCCCTCGGTGAACTTCTGGATGTTGCCTTTGTGTACCAGCGTGACTGTCTTGCGGCCGGTCTCCAGAGCAAATTTGATAGCGGCGCGGACCAGTCGCTTCGAGCCGAAGATGGAGATGGGCTTGATGCCTACGCCGGAATCCGCGCGCACTTTCTTCTTGCCGCCCTTTAACAAATCATTGTTGAGAAAATCGATCAGCCGGCCAGTCTCCGCCGAGCCCTCTTTGAACTCGATGCCCGCGTAGACATCTTCGGTGTTTTCGCGGTAGATGACGATATTCAGCTTCTCGGGATGCTTCACCGGGCTGGGCACGCCCTGGTAATACTTCACCGGACGCACGCAGGCGTAGAGGTCGAGCGCCTGGCGCAGGGCCACGTTGAGCGAGCGAATGCCGCCGCCCACGGGAGTGGTCAGCGGTCCCTTGATGGAGACTCTCAGATCGCGCGCGGCGGCTACTGAGTCATCCGGCAGCCAGTTGCCGAAGCGCCGAAAAGCCTTTTCGCCGGCAAAGATTTCAAACCAGCGGATAGCGCGCCGGCCGCCGTAGGCCTTTTCCACCGCGGCGTCGAAGACCCGCTCAGAGGCTTTCCAGATGTCGCGGCCCGTGCCGTCGCCCTCGATGTAGGGAATGATAGGGTTGTCTGGGACTTGGAATTGACTGTTGGCGTATTCGATGGGCTGGCCGTCTTTGGGCAATTCCAGCCCGTTGTAGGTGGCTTGCATGGGGATTATGGTGATCCTCCTCACATATTGTAAGTTTAGAGGCTACCACCTGGAAATTGGGGTGGCAATGGCGAGGTGTGTTGGGATTGGGATTCACATAGGGGAGCATTCCCAAAATGCTGCAATATCCGGCCAAGGGTCAGTTTCCGAGTAGGCGACGATTGGCTCAGAACCTAAAAGGTGGGCCGTTTCTCGATCGACAACCCGCTCTGAGAGAGCTAAATGCGGCATCAAGTGAGTGTAGTGTACGCAATTCACTCACACGGCTGAATACACAAGATGCGGCTCGCTATGGCAACTTGATCCATGCATAGATAAGCTTGAAAATTCAATAAAAGAGCGACCTCAGGTAATCGGCGATGCCGGTGTTATTGCTTGGTGTGCATCAAGAATCCGGGAATAGTTAGCGATCCTGACCCAGTAGACGATCCATAAAACGAGGCCAGCCAAACCTGCGAGACCGCCCAGCAACGGAATAAAGATACAGCAATTACAAACGCAGTTTGCCAGACCGATAGTCTGCCCCGGAGTTGGTTCGGGGCAAGGAATTCCAAGTCTCGCGAACTCGTTCCCCAAGGATTTTGCAATGTTTATTACAACGATGAAGTGCCAAACCAAGCCGAAAAGCGGGATGAGCATGAGCCAAACCTTCCCCGGCGCCATCGTTCTTGAGACAGGTGCGCATTTTTTCAGCGCATTCTGCAGTGCAAGTAGATAAAGAATGAGTGCGATCAACGTAAACCACAGTATGACTATCAATGCCAGTGTGGGCAGCGGGTGACTCTGCATATTCTCCCCCAAAAAATCGTCGATAGGAAAAGCATGTCGATTCTATTGAACATTCTCAAATGCTGTCTATAAGAATCTGGCGATTGTTCGTATACCCGGAAACTCTTGATTCTGATCGTGTCACCGGCAAATCCGAAACATCCCATTACCAGGCTTCTGGGACGCTTGACATAATGATGCTTCCAATGAGAACATCATGATGTGCGGAAGACTCTCACCATCGACGATGACATTGCCGTGCTCGTGGAGCAAGAGCAGCGGCGCACGGGCGAATCCTTCAAAAGCACGGTCAACGGCCTGCTCCGACGTGGCTTGATGAACTCGCGGGAGAAAGCGGCCACGAAGCCCTTTGAGATTACTCCGCGCCCTATGGGGCTGCCGCCGGGGCTGAGCTACGATTGTATCCCCGAACTGCTCGATAAATTGGACGGGCCATACCACAGGTGATTGTTCTCGACGCCAACCTGCTGCTCTATGCCTACGACAGTATGATGCCGCAGCACGACGCGGCGCGTTCGTGGCTGAAGGCTGCGTTCACAGGGGATGAGTTGATCGGCCTTCCCTGGCAGACTGCCTCAGCCTTCCTGCGCATCGCTTCAGACTCAAGGATTCCAGGCAAGCGTTTTACTATCGAAGAGGCAATTGGCATTGTCCAGCAGTGGATGGAGTTGAAAAATGTGCGTCTACTGGTTCCCGGAGAGCGTCATTGGTCCCACTTCCAGCGGATGCTGGAAGACGGTCAGGTACGAGGCCCTCGCACGACCGATGCGCAACTGGCGGCATTGACCATTGAGTACGGCGGCGTTCTTTACACCACCGACCGCGATTTCGCCCGCTTTCCGGGGCTGCGGTGGGTAAATCCGCTGCTGGAATCCTGAAATTTTCTCCTCGAATCGCGGCGGCTCGAAATGGTTCTGGCAGGTGCAGCCACCGGCGAGCGGGATTGATCCGCATTAATGGTTGACAAATTAACCGTAAAATCTGTTTTCACCCGCCCGAATGCGATAAACTCATGCGGGAACCCTTTCCCAGAGCCATCATTTTCAAACACAGGGAGGACACATAGAAATTGGGAAAAAGCATGGTCCCGAAGAAGCTGTTTTTCACCAAGGGCGTGGGCAGGCACAAGGAGCGTTTGACCTCCTTTGAGCTGGCCCTCAGGGATGCGGGGATCGCCTCGCAGAATCTGGTGCGCGTCTCCTCCATCTTTCCGCCCAACTGCAAGCTGATCCCGCGCAAGGAAGGGCTCAAATTAGTGAGTCCCGGCGAGGTGGTTTTTGCGGTGATTGCGGAGAACTCGACGCGCGAGGCGCACCGGCTGCTGGTTTCCAGCATCGGCGTGGCCATCCCCGCGGATAAAAACACCTACGGCTACCTGAGCGAGCACCACAGCTTTGGCGAGACCGAGGATCAGGCCGGCGAGTACGCCGAGGAGCTGGCGGCGGAGATGCTGGCAACTACTCTGGACGTGGAGTTCGATCCGGACAAAAGCTGGGACGAGAAGAAGGAGATTTACCGCATCTCCAACAAGATTGTCCGCACCAGCAACGTGACGCAATCAGCCGTGGGCGACAAGCGCGGAAAGTGGACCACGACGATTGCCGCCGCCGTTCTGATTCTGGAAGAGTAGGGTTTGCATTCGACGGAGCTTTGAGGCCAATCCCGCTGACGGGGTTGGCCTTGCAGTCGCATGAAAAATGAGAATCCATCCGGCATGAATTGCTCAGTTAAAAGGTACGCTCTAATACTTCCTTTGTTATTGATTCTTGCTTCTGCGCGCACGGGAAGTCAGGAATTGAAGAAAGGAGAGTCATTTCGTGTGTCGCGAAGCCATCTACTAAAAGACGGCTGGAAACCTGTTCCTTATCATAACAAGTATGAGCGTGTTGGGATTGAACGCGAATTGGAACAGGCTCGGATTGTTGAAATCGAAAGTTGCGCCGTGGATATACCCTTGTGCGCTTTCAATTACAAGAAAGCCGATCTCTGTCTTCATCTCATTACTTGGGGTGAAACGTTGGCCGATCTTAAGGTCTATCGTTGGTCTAATGAGTGCTCGGAAGATCGAAAATGATCTGATAATTGTTCGTCCGTAGGGAGACTATCGGTTCATGACGAATTCGCGCAAATACAACGTGGGGCTGGTGCAGATGCGCATGGGCGCGGAGCCGGAGGCCAACTTTTCCTCGGCCGTCGGCCACATTCGCGAGGCGGCGCGGCTGGGCGCCAACATTGTCTGCCTGCCGGAGCTTTTCCGCACGCAGTACTTCTGCCAGCGCGAGGACCTGCGCCTCTTCGATTTGGCCGAGCCGATTCCGGGGCCATCGACGGCGCGGCTGGCCGATGTTGCGCGCGAGTTGCGAGTCGCGATTATTGCTTCGCTCTTTGAGCGGCGCGCGCCGGGGCTTTATCACAACACCGCCGTTACCTTGAACGCCGACGGAGTCATCGCCGGCGTTTATCGCAAGATGCACATTCCAGACGATCCGCTCTACCACGAAAAGTATTACTTTGCGCCGGGCGACCTTGGTTTTCAGGCCGTGGACACTGCTTTTGGCCGCGTGGGCTCTCTGGTTTGCTGGGATCAGTGGTATCCGGAGGCTGCGCGGCTTACGGCTCTGCAGGGCGCTGAGGTTTTGTTCTACCCCACTGCCATCGGCTGGCATCCTGCCGAGAAGGCCGAGTTCGGAGCGGCGCAATACGACGCTTGGCAAACCATTCAGCGCGCCCACGCCATTGCCAACGGGGTTTATGTGGCCGCGGTCAATCGTGTTGGCCTCGAGTATGGCGACGTTGAGGGCAATCGCGTTGAAGGGAAGGGAATCGAATTCTGGGGCGGCAGCTTTTTGGCCGATCCCTTTGGGCGCATCATCGCCAAGGCTTCGCACGACGCGGAAGAAATTCTGATAGGCGAGATTGACTTGGGGCTGATTGAAGAGACGCGCCGCAACTGGCCCTTTTTGCGCGACCGCCGCATCGACGCCTATGCGCCGATTGCCAATCGCTTTACTGATCCCGTGAACGCGTGGACGGCGGATGGAGATCAGATTTAGTTTTGTCATCCTGAGCGAAGCGCAGCGGAGTCGAAGGACCTGCGGTTGATTTTATTCTTTGCTTCTCAATGGGCTACTCGAATAGAGATTATCCATGATGAACGAAACACCAAATCAATTAGGCTTTCGCATGCCCGCCGAATGGGAGCCGCACGATGCCACCTGGCTTGCTTGGCCGCACAATCCCGACGACTGGCCGGGGAAGTTTCAAGCCATCCCCTGGCTCTATGCGGAGATTGTGCGCTTGCTTGCCGCACGGGAGCGGGTGCATCTGATCGTCGAGGACGCCAAAGCCGAGCAACGCGTGCGCGGAATTCTGGAGCGCGCCGAAGCGAATCTTGATCGCGTGAGCTTTCATTGCTGGCCCACGGATCGCAGTTGGACTCGTGATTCTGGACCTATTTTCTTGCGCGATGCGGAAGGCCGAGTCGCCCTGACAAACTGGCGCTTCAACGCCTGGGCCAAGTACTCCGACTGGAAGCTCGACGATAAGGTGCCGGGGCGCGTGACCAAGCTGCTCGGGTTGCCGGAGTGGCAGCCTGCGGTCAAACTGGCCGATGGTCCTTTGCGAAGGATAGTCCTCGAAGGCGGCGCCATCGACACCAACGGCGCGGGCATTCTGCTCACCACCGAGGAGTGCCAGCTCAGTGAAGTGCAGCAGCGCAATCCCGGCGTGAGTCGCGAGCAACTGGAGCAAGGCTTTCACGATTTTCTCGGCATCGATCAAACCATCTGGTTGAATCGCGGCATTGTTGGCGACGACACGCACGGCCACATTGACGACATTGCGCGCTTCGTTGGACCCACGACGATTGTGACTGCTGTCGAGCCGAATATAAACGATCCGAACCACATGCCGCTGGCAGAAAATCTAAAACGGCTCAAGGCCGCGCGCACGTTGAGCGGCAAAGCATTCGAGTTAGTCGAGTTGCCGATGCCGCGACCGGTCGTCTTTCGTGGTCAGCGTCTTCCGGCCAGCTACGCCAACTTCTATATTGCCAATGACCTTGTTCTGGTTCCTACCTTTCACGACCCAAACGACCGCGTTGCGCTGAACACGCTGGCCGAGATTTTTCCGGACCGCAAAGTGATTGGCATTCATAGTATTGATCTCGTCTGGGGCCTGGGCACGCTGCATTGCATGACCCAGCAGCAGCCTGCCGCGCTAACATCAAAACCATGATCGACGATCGCGTAGCCATGCAAGCCGCGCTCAATGAAGCCCGCCTGGCCGGGGAGGCCGGTGAGGTTCCGATTGGCGCCGTCGTGGTCAGCGAGGGAGCTATTATGGCGCGCGGGCAAAATCGCGTGTTGCGCGACCTGGACCCCACGGCGCACGCGGAGATCGTCGCTCTGCGCGCGGCGGCAGCGGCCATCGGCAACTATCGGCTGATGGGCTGCACGCTTTACGTGACGCTGGAACCGTGCGCCATGTGCGCCGGGGCCATGATTCATGCCCGGATTGACCAGCTGGTTTATGCCGCCGCTGATCCCAAGGCGGGCGCGGCCGGGTCGGTGCTCGCGGTGCTCAACCATCCGCAGCTCAACCATCAGATGATCGTGGATCAGGGAATTCTGGCCGATGAGGCGGCGGAATTGCTGCGAAATTTCTTTCGTGAGCGGCGATAAGGGGTAAACTACCCGCATGAAGGTGCAAATGTATGCCACTTCCTGGTGCGGGGATTGCCGCGCGGCCCGGCGGTTTCTCGACGCCCACGGCATTGAGTACACCGAGATCGATATTGATCGCGATTCGGCAGCCTCGGCTGAGCTGGTGCGTCGCGTGGGCAAGCGGGCCGTTCCGCAACTGGTGATCGACGGCGAGTGGTTTCAGCCCTACAAGCCGGGTTACGGGTTGCTGGCTGATGAGTTGCACCAGCGGCTGGGAATTCCTCGCGAGTGAAGCCTGTCTCCTCGTACAATAAAAGGTTGGAGCAGGGCCGCGGAAAGTGGCTCTGGCAAGGAGTCTGCCTTGATCGAACGCTATACCCGCCCGGCGATGGGCCGCATCTGGAGCGATGAAAAAAAGTACCGCTGCTGGCTTGAAGTGGAGTCGGCGGCTAGCGCCGTGCTGGCTGAGGACGGAGTGATTCCCGAGGAAGCCGCTGAGGCCATTGCCACCAAGGCCGGCTGTTCCGTGGCCCGCATTCAGGAGATCGAGGCGGAGGTGAAGCACGATGTGATTGCCTTCACCACTGCGGTGGCCGAGAGCCTGAAAGCTCAGGGGCTGGAAGCCGAGTCCCGCTGGCTGCACTACGGGCTGACCTCGAATGACATCGTGGACACGGCACAGGCGCTGCAAGTGAAAGAAGCTTCGACGCTGATCCGCGCGGGCCTCGTGGAGCTGCTGGCCGTGCTGCAGCGGCGGGCCGTGGAGTTCAAGCACACGCCGACGATTGGCCGCACGCATGGGATTCACGCCGAGCCGACGACCTTCGGCCTCAAGCTGCTGAACTGGTACGCCGAGATGGAGCGCAATCTTACCAGATTTGACGCGGCGGCCGAGGATATGCGCGTGGGCAAGCTCAGTGGCGCGGTGGGAACATTTGGCCACCTGAAGCCGGAGCACGAAGAGAAGATTTGCGCGCGGCTGGGATTGAAGCCCGCGCCGGTGGCTACGCAGGTCATCCAGCGCGACCGGCACGCGGCCTACATTTCAACATTGGCGATTATCGGCAGTACGCTGGATAAGATTGCCGTCGAGGTGCGCCACTTGCAACGCACCGAGGTGCGCGAGGCGCAGGAGTACTTCAGCGAAAAGCAAAAAGGCTCCTCGGCCATGCCGCACAAGAAGAACCCGATCACCAGCGAGCAAATCAGCGGACTGGCGCGTGTGCTGCGCGGTAATGCGCAGGCGGCCTTCGAGAATATTCCGCTGTGGCATGAGCGGGACATCTCGCACTCGTCCGTCGAGCGCATCATCTTCCCCGACTCGACGATTCTGGTGGACTATTTGCTGGCCAAGACGGAAAACCTGATTGGCCGGCTGCTGGTCTATCCCGAGCGCATGAAGAAGAACCTTGAGTTGACCGGCGGATTGATCTTCAGCGGCCAGTTGCTGCTCGATTTGGCCGAGGCGGGAATGTTGCGCGAGGAGGCTTATCAGCTGGTGCAAGCCCACGCCATGCGCGCGTGGAAGGAAGATTTGGTCTTTCGCGACGAGGTGGCGCGGGATGCGGCGATTACCGCGCTGCTTAGTCCGGAGAAGCTGGCGAAAACCTTCGACTACACGCGACAGTTGAGCAATGTGGATGCGATTTTCCGGCGGGTGCTCGGGGAGTAGTGCGGAATTGAGTTCGTGGTTTCCCAGGTCTCAAAAACGAGACCTGGGGCACCCGGCACCCGGCGCGTTGGAATCGACCAGTGCGAATCGTCGACCGCAACCGCGCGCCGACCGGCAAACCGCGCCGTAGGCGCAATGGTTGTTAGCCCCGCGTTTCAACGTGGGGTATGAATGGGTTGTAGAATGAGAGTCCCGTAGGGACGGTGTACCGTGGCGCATACGTACGCGAGCAATTTCATTCATTGTGTCTTCAGCACCAAAGAGCGCCGCTCGCTCATCCCCGCCGCCCGTACCATCGAGCTCTATGCTTACTTGGGCGGCATTGCGCGCGGCGAGGGCTTTTCGCTGATCGCAGCGGGCGGGACGGCCAATCATGTTCATCTGTTATTTGACTTACCGGCGCATTGTTCACTTGCTCATGCGGTTCAGAAGCTCAAAGGGAGCTCTTCCCGGTGGATGGGAGATGGCTTTTCCTGGCAGGAAGGATACGGAGCATTCAGCGTTAGTCCATCGCAGATCGTGGTTGTGAAGGAATACATTCAAAACCAGGAAGCGCATCACCGCAAACGTGATTATGAGCAGGAATTTGTGACGCTTCTACGCAATTGTGGAATCGTTTATGATGAGCGTTACGTGTTTGGGTGAGCGGTATTTGCGCCGTCCCTACGGGACTCCGGCCTATGTGGTGTGGCCAGCAACCCCACGCTGAAGCGCGGGGCTAATAACCATTGCGCCTACGGCGCGATCGCTCCTGCAGCTCACAAAGTTACGCGGAAGACTCGAGGGCGGAGAACCCGGAATTCCGAGTGAGGTAAAGTCAAATGGAGAAGTTTGACCAGTTCCATGATGGATTCATAGATGGACTATTAGTACAGGGCACTAGCGTGCGTGTCTTTCTTAGCACGGAGGACAGGCAAGAGTTTGTGTTAGAAGTGGGCGGTGTATTGTCTCTGAAAGTTGACGGATTCAGACAAGGTAACATCATCTTCGATGTCCTCATCCGGAAAGGCGACGACATTACGATTCATGACATTGTGAATCTTCTTGGGTTCAAAGACGAGGCAAAAGCGCTCAGAAAGCTTGAAGAGGCGCGCCGTATGAATCTTATCGTCCTAGAAATCAATCCGTCATACGGAGCCAGTTGCATCATCTTAGGTGAATCCGTTGAACTTCTATCTCGTCTTAAATTGTCCGCGTCGTAGGCGCAGAGGTTATTAGCCCCGCGCTTCAGCGTGGGGTGAGGGAACGCAACAAATGAAGGGGAGTCCCATAGGGACGGTGTTCATCCATGAATTTCACTCTCGCAATCACCGGCGCATCTGGCGCGGTCTTTGGCCGCGAGATGCTGCGCGTGCTGGAGGCCGACGAGCGCGTTGCCCGCGTCCACTTTGTCGCTTCGGAGAACTCGCTGCGCGTGCTCGCTGAGGAACTGGGCGTGAGCGGCCGCAACGATCTGCTGGAAAAGCTGCTCGGCGCGGCGCCCGTGAAGACCGTGCAGCACTCCGACACCGACATCGGCGCGGCTATTGCCAGCGGCAGCCATCCCTCCAACGGAATGATTATTCTTCCCTGCTCGATGGGGACGCTGGCGGCCATCGCTCATGGCCTGGCCAACTCGCTGATTGCCCGCGCCGCCGACGTGACGCTCAAGGAGCGCCGGCCGTTGCTGCTATGCGTGCGCGAGACGCCCTTCAATCGCATTCATCTAAGAAATATGACGCTGGCTGCCGAGGCCGGCGCGGTCATCTTTCCGTGCATTCCGGCCTTCTATAACCACCCTACCGACTCGACCGAGATGGCGCGCCAGTTTGTCTATCGGGTGCTGGCTCACATTGGCTTGCCGCAGACGGGAGCGTATGTGTGGAAGGCGGAAAGTACAGGGAATAGGGAATAGGGAATAGGGAACAGGCCGATCCTTGATGCTTCCTACGATGTCGATTCACGCCGCCTGGTTTGGAGATTAAATCTGCGAGTTACCCCCCGCCCTTCGGCTACGCTCAGGGCAGGCCTTCGCGGGGATAGCAGGTTGGCAAGCTGGCGAATTCATTTGACAATTCCCCTACCTTCCGTGAATACTTTCAATAATGCTGAACTCAAGCAATCACGGAATCGCGGTCATGGCCCTGTGCATGTGTATGTGTATGGGCAGCGGACCCGTCCGTGCGGCTCTTGAGCGGCAAATGCGATAAGCGCAACCGATCTTGAAACCAGGCGGCCCGGGTCCGAAGAGGATTCGGGCGGTTTTGTTTTTGGCGCGGCCCGCAACCTCTCCGGTTCGCATCCATAAGCCAAACCCAACAAAAACCCGAAGGAGACCATAATGTCCGAAGTGAAGCAGCAGTTTGCCACCCTTGCCGTTCATGCCGGTCAAGTGCCTGACCCAACGACCGGCTCGCGCGCCGTTCCCATTTACCAAACCACTTCTTACGTCTTCCAGGACGCGGACCACGCCGGTCGGCTGTTTGCGCTCAAGGAGTTTGGCAACATTTACACCCGCATCATGAACCCCACGACCGATGTGCTGGAGAAGCGCGTGGCGGCGCTGGAGGGTGGAGTGGCGGCTTTGGCCGTGGCCTCCGGGCAGGCGGCGGAGACGCTGGTGGCCACCACTCTGGCCTCGGCCGGGGAAGAGATTATTTCCACGACCTCGCTCTACGGCGGGACATACAATCTTTTTCACTACACGCTGCCCAAGCTGGGCATTACGGTCAAGTTCGTGGACGCGGACGACTTTGACGGCCTGCGCAAGCTGATTAACGCGAAGACCCGCGCCATTTATACAGAAACGCTGGGCAATCCCAAGCTGGATGTGGTGGACATTGAGAAGCTGGCCGCCATCGCCCACGAGCACAAGCTGCCGCTGGTGATCGACAACACCTCGGCCTCGCCAGCGCTGGTGCGGCCCATCGAGTGGGGCGCGGACATCGTGGTCAACTCGGCTACCAAGTTTTTGGGCGGCCATGGCACCAGCATCGGCGGCGTAATTGTGGATGCGGGCAAATTCGACTGGGCCGCTTCGGGGCGCTTCAAGGACTTCACCACGCCGGATCCCTCCTACCACGGTCTGGTCTATACCGAGGCCTTCGGTCCGCTGGCCTTCATCCTGAAAGCTCGCGTCCAGGGGCTGCGCGACACCGGCGCGGCGCTTTCGCCCTTCAATGCATTCCTGATCCTGCAAGGGATCGAAACACTGCACCTGCGGCTGGAGCGGCACAGCCAGAACGCGTTGGCGGTGGCCAAGCATCTGGAGAAGCATCCCGGCGTCGCGTGGGTCAACTATCCCGGCCTGGAATCCAGCCAGTATTACGAGCGGGCAAAGAAATATCTGCCCGAGGGCAAGGGCGCGCTGGTCACCTTCGGCGTCAAGGCTGGTCCCAACTCAGGCGTTGGGGGCGGCTACGAGGCGGGCAAGACGCTGCTCAACTCTCTGAATCTCTTCTCGCTGCTGGCCAACATCGGCGACACCAAGTCGCTGGCGATCCATCCGGCCTCGACGACCCATGCGCAGCTTTCCGTTGAAGAGCAGGCGACGACCGGCGTCACTCCTGAACTGGTGCGGCTCTCGGTGGGCATCGAGGATATTCGCGATATACTGGCCGATCTGGATCAGGCGATCAAGGCCGCGAACGGACACAGCGCGCCATGACGAGCGAAGGAGACGGTCCGTGTTGCACAATAAAGCGTATGACCGAATCGAGCGCCGGGGCTGAAGCCTGGCCAGTTCCGCGGGGGAACAAAGGGGCAACCCTGACCCCTACCTACGAAGGCGACTTTGTGCTCGACGAGCCGCTGTTGCTGGATTGCGGCCGCGCGTTGGCCGGCGTTACGCTGCATTACGCGGTGTATGGCCGGCTGAACGCGACCCGCGACAACGCCGTGCTGGTTTGTCATGCTCTGTCCGGTTCGGCGCTGGTAGGCTCTTGGTGGCCGGAAATCTTTGCGCCCGGCGCCGTGCTCTCCCTGGATCACGACTTCGTCATCTGCATCAATATGCTGGGCTCCTGTTACGGCTCCACCGGCCCCGGTTCGGTGAACCCTGAAACAGGCCGCATCTACGGGCCGGATTTCCCGCTGGTTTCTATCCGTGACAATGTCCGGGCGCAGGCTCGGCTTTTGGATTCGATGGGGATTCGGCGGCTGCGGCTGGTTCTGGGGGGCTCCATCGGAGGCATGCAGGCTCTGGATTGGACCATCCACGCCCCTGAGCGGGTGGAGCGGGCGCTGGTCATCGGCGTTGCGCCGCTTTCGGCTATGGGGCTGGCGCTCAATCACTTGCAGCGCCAGGCCATCCAGCACGACCCGGAGTGGGCGGGCGGCCACTACATGCTGCAGCGCCCGCCGCGTAAGGGGCTTTCCCTGGCGCGGCAGATCGCCATGCTCAGCTACAAGTCCGCAGAGCTGTTCGACGAGCGTTTTGGCCGCAAGCCGAACCGCAACGGGGAGGATCCGTGGGGGCTGGACAACCGGGAGGGCTCGCAGTCAGGCGGCATCATTGGAGGGCGCTTCGACATCGCCGGCTACCTGGACCACCAGGGAGAGAAGTTCAACGAGCGCTTTGACGCCAACTCCTACCTGGCCATTCTGCGCACCATGGATACGTGGGACCCGCTGCGCGGGGGGATCTCGGCAAAGGAAGCCTTTGGCGGGATTCGCGCCCGCCTCAGCTTTGTCGGCATCAGCTCCGATTGGCTCTTTCCGCCCCAGGCTGTGCGCGATTTTGCCTATACCATCCGCGCGGCCGGCGTGCCCGCCGATTACCGGGAGATGACCAGCGCCCATGGCCACGATGCCTTTCTGGCAGAACAGGCCGAGTTGGTGCGCCTGCTGCAATGAGGCTAGGGACGAGGGAATAGGGACTAGGGACTAGGGAATAGGGACTAGGGACTAGGGAATAGGGACTAGTACCGTGTATCACTCATAATTTCGGATAGAGACGTTTTAGTTTTATGCGGGCGTTTTCGGTGGTGAAGCGCCAGTCGATGGTGGCATTTCTGTTGTTCCGATCCAGCTCCCAGGCAGCCACT
>Ga0224555_1000890_pt1 | contig 45027 bp, 30 predicted proteins | sample 714S23034metaG_FD_180687 | JGI IMG/M metagenome (GOLD analysis project Ga0224555, IMG submission 180687) | Peat soil microbial communities from Stordalen Mire, Sweden - 717 S2 30-34 | ecosystem: Environmental > Terrestrial > Soil > Wetlands > Peat | place: Sweden: Norrbotten County, Stordalen...
GAGCTCGGCATCAACATCATGATTAACCCAGTGTCTCCTGAGGAGGCCGCCGAAACACTTCGTAGCGTTCCGGTCCAATAAGGCCATTCCTTTGGATTGCAAAGCTACAGGGTCGAGAACTTGACAGCGCATGTGCAGGCACCGGTAAGGAAAGGAAACAGAAATGCCTGATCAGAAGCTCGATTTCGAGGTGTTGATCGAGGCGCTCCGATCGATCAGAGAAGCGACTTCCTATGCTCGCGTCCTGAAGTATGTTCCATCCCAATTTGGCGAGGTTACCATCATCCGCGCAATCGGGGGCCGGGCGCTGAAAGCAGCATTCAATGTATGTGCGCGGCTTCTCAAAAACAAGTTGCCGCTCTCCGTCTTTTCTCTTGCCGAGAGCTTTATTTGCAGCGGGTAAATTTTCGCACCCCTGTTCTGTGAGGTGCCCAATGACTGCCGTGAATCGGAGCACCGCCGGTGCGTGGAACGATGAGGCCAAAGCAATCGCCATCCAAGCACGCGTCCTGTCCGGCGAGAAACTCGATCAACTTGTTCGCCGCCTGCAACGGCATACTGGCCGATCGCGGGAAGCCTGCTGGCGGTTCGTGCTGCAGACTGGGTTGAAGATTCGCGACGAACATCGGCGCTGGACCGAGGCCGAGATCGACGCACTTCGCGAGCACATCGCTACACACACGGTCGAAGAGACCGCAAAGATGCTGGGCCGCAGCGCTAAATCGGTTCGCTGCGCGTTGCATCGATACGACCTCAAGATCCGCGAGATTCGCTGTGACTGGATGTCGATCGACTCGCTGGCACGAATTCTCCGCGTGCGCAAGGCAGAGATCCAGTCCTGGATCGAGAAGGGCTGGCTGGAGGCGACAATTTACACGCACGGCAAGCGGTCGAGCTACGTCATCACGCCGGAAGCCTTCCGGGCGCTCTATACGCGCCATCTCAGCGAGCTCATTGCACAGAAGAGAATTCCCAGCGTGGCGTTGTTCGAGGCCTTCTATAACTACTGCTTCGTCCCCAAGCACACCGTAGGTTCGCAACTGCTCACAGTCCGCCGCGACAAGCGTGAGCGGGAAGCCTACGCCGAAAGTCACGCACAGGGCGATGAGCCAGATTTCGAGGGGGAAGACAGCAACGATTGAGCGATGGCCAAGATGCCCGGATCATCGAAGGGCTGACGCTGGCAACCCTGCCGGCAGTCCGGCCGACTACAGGAATTTATTCTTACGGTCTGATGGTCTCCGGCGAACAGAACGGTGGCGTGTCAGCCGGCTCGTCCAAGTGACGGCATATATGATACTCAACCACGCTGGGGAGGATTATCCTGCGAGAAACCCAATCCCCTGCAGCAAGAGCAGTAGCCTGGATCAACAATCTCGACGCAATGGCAATTCAAATTCTTGGCTCGCCCTTCTCGCCGTTGCACCACCAGTGGACGGCCTGAATGTTGTCCGGATGATCGTCCCGCCAGGCCCCGTTCATGCCGCGGGGATGGATATGATCCGGCACCACGTCGCCGTAGTCGGTCAACTTTTCATTGCAGAGGGCACATATGCCCTTTTGGGCGACAATCTTCTGATCGAGAATCTTCCGCATTTCATCGTTTGAGCGGAGTTCCCGGAATCCCCGAGGGTGTAGAGGGTCCTCGATGCGCCGGACACCCATCTGGCGCTTCCGCTTCTCTCTCGGGATTGCCTCTCTGCCACAGCGGGAGAGAGAACGGTGTCCGGAATGGCTCGTGCGAGCGCGGAGAGTTATTCCTAGGGCTCTTCGCTCGCATCTAGAAACGCAGCGAGCGCAGCCCGGTATTCCGCGCGGTGGTCCTCGGCAAACGTACCCGCTAGTTCGCTTGGCCTTGTCCCCAAAGCATCCAAATCAAGGCCTCCATCTCTCCATCCCGCACCGGATAGCTACTGATCATTTCCTTGCTCGTCCGAGACAATCGCAAAGATTTCGGAAGAGTATGATTGCTCCTTGAAGTGAACTTAACCTCAAAACCTGAGTATCTTAGTCAGGACTGGCCTGATTATGTCTCCCACTGAAGCTTCGGGCACTCTACCGGAACGAATCGTGAAGGCCTTGAGAGCGCACCCTAACCAAAAGGCAGCCAACCTCGCCACCACTCTCGGTCTGGACCGACACGAGATTAACAGCCATCTTTATCGGCTGAAGGGCAAGGGGATTGTTGCCAAGGATGGCGAGCATCGATGGAGTGTTTCCGGCACGCGCCCACTGTGGATTGATTCGCCGGCGGTTCCGGCACCCGGCAGAGCCGCAACTGCCAGAGTGGAAGCGCCCCAGACGCAGGAATCTCACCGAAATACGAGGCCCAGGGCCGAAGATTCTTCGGCGCTGCCCGCTCAGGACGCAGCCAAGGCTGGTCCAAAGCTCGCTTCAGCTGCGGAACCGCGGCTGAAGATCCGGGAATCTGGCGCGCAGAAGTTGTTTTCGCCGATGTCCCGGCACGCCGGCACAAGCCAGCCCGCAGCAATTCATGATCCCATGCGACCACCGGATGTCTTCAAGGGGATCGAGCCAATAGGCGTGAAGGGAAGGCCGCCGAAATACATTAGGATACCGAAGAATCAGAAGCCGCTTGCTCTGAAAAACGACATGTCCAGACCCGCCAGGTATGCGGTGGCAATCGCTGCGCTGGTCGAGGAGATGAAACGTCTTGGGCAAGGCAATAAGAGGATTGCTCTTGAAAATGGAAGGCAAGTCGAGATTGACCACGGGCATTTCGGCTACGCATTCGACTTTGTTCAAGACGCCGAACTCTTCGAAGACGCCGGCGTCGAACTTCTGATCGGAGGCAGACGCGTTGAGGGCGAGATCGTCTCGATCGGATCCGGAAAGATTATCATCGCGACGGAGGAGACTCTCGGTGAGTTCGTCAAAGGCTGCTTATTGCTCATCGACAATACGGCACTTTTGACAGCACTTCGAGAGCGATTGGAAAGCATTGGCAAGGTTGGTCCCGATCTTAATCTCAGCATTGCCGAGGACGCAGTATTCAACACCGGCCCAAACCGCTCGCCTGTTCCCGCCCTGTCGATTCCGAAATTCCAGACATTGAACCGCAAACAGCAAGACGCTGTTTGCCTGGCATTAGCGAATTCTGTCCTGTACATTTGGGGGCCGCCAGGAACGGGAAAGACTGCACTCCTCAGCGTTGTCGTTCAATCTCTCCTTGAGTCTGGAAAGAAAGTCTTGGTTTGCTCGAACACAAACCGGGCCGTTGATCAGGTACTCTTGAATATTTGCAAAACACTGACCAGGAATCACGAGGCCATGGAACAAGGCCGCATTCTCAGGCTCGGGCGAATCGCAAACAACGAATTGGTCGAGTTCGAGGAGTTCGCGACACTGAGCGGGATCGTTGCCCGCAAATCGCGCTACCTCACAGTTCGAAAGGAGCTCCTGGACGCTGAGATCCTAAGGAACGCACTAAGAACTGAGCAGGTCGAACAGGCTCTCGGAAGGTTCACGGAACTTGACGAATTGCTGAAATCTCAAGAAAGCGCGTTACAAAGTGCGTTGCAGGCACGGACTGAGTTCGCGAAGTTTTCAAAATCCCGCGACGAAGCAGAAAGCCGGATTGTCGACTTGCAAAGTGAATTTGACAGACGGCGAGAGGCTGGCGCCCTGCGGAGAGTGTTCCTGCGTTCCGAAGAGGCAATAGACAAAGACATCCAGGAAGCACGCGGTACCTCATCAAGACTCACCGCCGAGCTCGAACGAGGGCGCCAGCTTTCCAGCGATTCAGATGAGGAAGTTCAAAGAATTCAGCGTCTTGTTTTGAAAAAGAAAGAGAGTCTCGCCGAGTCTGACCGAATAATGCTTGCCAAAGAGAGGGAGCAGCTCGACGCGAGGAGGCAGGAGGTCCTCGACGAGCTCGGGAAAATAAACAAGACACTTTCGGAGATAGAGGCCTCCGTCATCAAAGAGGCTGCCGTCATTGGGGCAACAGTCACCACTTCCTACCTGAGATCCGCCAGACTCCCAAGGTTTGACACCGTGATTGTCGACGAGTCATCGATGGTCCTATTGCCGGCAGCATATTACGTCTGTGGCCTGGCCTGGGAGAGCGTCATTGTGTCTGGTGATTTCCGGCAACTTCCCCCAATCATTCAGACCGAACAAGAGGCGATCATCAGCGAGATTGGAGGAAGCATCTTCGACTCCGCAAAGATCGTCAAGACCGTAGACGAGGGTGGCTCTCACCCCCGTCTTCTCATGCTGGATGAACAGTACCGGATGGATGAGGAGATCTGCAGGTTGATCTCACAGCCGATGTATCAAGGGAAACTGAGAACCACGAAGGATCATAGGCCCAGCGCAGGGCTCAGGGCACGCGAGTTCCTTTCCGATACCTTGACCATTGTCGATACCTCCGCCCTGTGGCCGTTTGAAACTCAGACGGTTTTTGGGTCCCGATACAACCTGATGCATGCTTTGGTCGTTCGCGACATCTGTTCGGAGCTCGAAAAGGCAGGGTTTGTCGACAAACGGAATGAGGCAAACGTCGGAATCTGTACGCCGTACTCGGCCCAAGCGAAGCTGCTTAGCCGGCTGATTCAAGATGCGCATTTAAGGGAGCAAATTGAAGTTGGGACCGTCCACCGATATCAGGGAGGCGAAAAGCTGATGATGATCCTTGATATTCCTGAAAGCGTGGGCGGTGGGCAATTTGCAGGCCGATTTCTTCAGGGTGACAACCCGAACGACGATGGTGCGAAACTGTTCAACGTTGCCGTGAGCCGCGCCCAGGAGCATCTGGTATTTGTGGCCAATCTCACACATTTGGATCGAGTTCTTCCTGGCAACGCGATCCTGCGCGACATGCTCTTTCAGGCCCAGGTGAGAGGCCGCGTTCTCGACGCCCGCGAGTTGCTCAAGCTTAGTCCCATCGACCTTGAAGGCATAGAGGGAACACCGTCCCTCGATCCGGAGGTCTTCAAGAGCAGCCTGCTAAAGGAGCCTGAGTTTGAGGCGCTGTTTATCCAGGACGTCTCGCACGCAAAGAAGACCGTGGTCATCTTCTCAGGATTCATAACACCTGAGAGGGTTGCGAAGTACGGGGATCTCTTTAGAAGAAAGATCATGGATGGCGTTTCAATTCGCTGCGTTACAAGGCCGCCCCACAGCAACGGATCAATGCCTCCGGAATTGGGCAAAGAGGCGCTCGATTACCTCGAAGGCATCGGAGTTCTAGTGGATTGCCGCAGGGACACGCATGAGAAGGCTGTTGTTGTGGATAGTGAAATCGCCTGGATAGGCTCGCTCAATCCACTCTCCTATAGTTCGCGAACTGACGAGATCATGGTCCGCGTCTATTCGCCGGAGTTCGCGAAGGAGGTCATACGCCAGACGGCCATTCGGCCGGGCGTAACGGGCAACAGCGAAGAAGACAACGGACCAACACAGGAGAATCCGAAATGCGGGATGTGCGAGGGGCGGACATTTTATGTAAAGAGCAAGAGAGACGGGAAGCGCTACTTTGTTTGCGAGAGACAAGACGGATGGGTCCAATCTGTGGAAAGCACCACGGCAGGTGTATCTGAGGCACCGAAACAGCTGGAGAAGAGCGATCAGCTGTGTCCCGAGTGCGGAGCGACTTGCGTCGTACGTCACGGAAGGTGGGGACCTTTTGTTACATGCTCAAGATACCCGAAATGCAAGGGAAAACCCGTCGCGCGAAGGGCGCGTGCCAGCCGCAGGGGAGCTTAGGATAAAGGATGAGGGGAGACCGGGTGCGCCTCCCCTAATTGCCTAGGGCGAGATTATACCCACCTGTGGTCTTCGAAGCTGGTGCTCCGGATATCTCAACGCAGTGAGCCGGAAATGCCTCATTAAATGTGGCTCGCGCTCGAGGCCTTCACTGAGGCTAAGATCGACTGCTTCCCCTCTTCCTTGGCTGCGAGCAGCTTTCCGCCTTCAACATATAGATATTGGTCAATCTCTTTATATGTAAATCTTTCCGGAAGGAGACTATCTCGGAATTCCGTCACAATCTTTTTAAACTTGTAATACTCCCACAGATCCTTCCGCTTGAATTGCCGGAGTTCGCCCAGATCACTGAAATGCCAAAGGCATTCGTTTACGCGTGAATCGTAGATTGGGTAGGATTCTGGCTTGTGAAAGCTGCAGTACTTTGTGGCAAACGAATAGTTATATTGCTTCTCTTTATTCAGTTTCTCCGCGAGTGCCTTTGTGTTTGCGATCTCATTAACAACGCTCTCGGAACCAACGTCGAGAATTGCATCGATATTGAGATCGACGATGTGGCGAGCAACGTCATAAACAGTCGGAGTTAACTTGCTATTCACGCGAATCATCGTCGAATAAAGCGAGTTCAGAGCTACTACTTTTAGCAGCACATGATCTAAGTTAGTATTCTTTGGGTGTTCTGCGAAAAGCAGATTCAGTGCAGGATCGGGTTCATCGTCCCATCCACTGAATTCATTAATCGCTTTCCTCACATCTCCTGCTGTTGGTGCCGTCAGGATTCCTTCCATCGATGTCTCCTGGATGTTCCCGGGATCTCCTTTCCACTTTCCAGATCACAGACCACTATACTTTCTCCACCTCTGCCCTTTTCTGCATTCATCCCAACGCCAAAGACCGGGGTGTGCCCGGCAAGGTGAATGCGCTCCATTACTGCTTTTGCAGTCAATCACGAATGCTCAGACTTTGGCATAGTCAGCATAGAGTTCGGCCAAGTTTCGCCTGTCCAGGACATCGTCGGTATTGAAGGCTTGGACAATTGTGCTTCGGATGTCAGATGATGTTCGGAGAATATTCTGTACAAGTCTGCCGTTCCGGAATTTGACCAGCGGCGTTATGGCATATGGATCAGCAGGGATCGACATTCCTGCGGAGATATTCGATGGATGTTTTTAACCTCGATTGCGCTCTTATTCAGGATTACGAACGGTTTGCACGCTCGTTTACCACAATTCGAGCGAAAGACATCCGAGACCAAGTGGATCAGGTTTATGCCAGCGGCCGGTTCTGGCCGGAACCGATCGTCAGCATCAACCCGCACTTCCAGGTCGGAGATTCCATTTCCCAACTGGTTGCCGAGGGCACTCTTCACGAGAAAACCGAACAAGTATTTCTGATCGACGGACAGTCTCTTACACTTTTCCGTCACCAATCCCAGGCAATCGCAAAGGCAAAGGAGAGACAGAGCTTCGTCGTAACGACCGGAACGGGATCGGGAAAGTCGTTATGCTTCTTTATCCCTATCATCGATTCGGCGATTCGCGGACGGGCCGCAGGAGAAAGCAGCCGAACCCGGGCGATCGTTATTTACCCAATGAATGCGCTGGCAAACAGCCAAATGAGCGAACTGGAGAAGTTCATTGACCAGGCCGGCCTGCCCCAGCACCTTCGTCCCACATTCGCGCGCTACACGGGCCAAGAAAACCAGGACGAGCGCGATCTTATTAGGCATTCCAAGCCTGACATCCTGCTGACCAACTTTATGATGCTTGAACTGTTGATGACCAGGCAAAGTGAGCGGGACCGGCAGGTAATAGCGAATGCTGAGGGGCTTGACTACATTGTTCTGGACGAACTTCACACATATCGCGGTCGTCAGGGCGCAGACGTGGCCATGCTGGTTCGCAGGCTCCGCGACCGGCTCTGCCGGGGCAAGGATCCAATCTGCATAGGGACCTCGGCAACAATGGCGAGCGAAGGTGGCCTTGATGCCAAAGCCGCAGCCGTCGCAGGGGTAGCTTCTCGCCTGTTCGGGACGCCCATTCCGAGCGATGCGGTGATCGATGAAAGCCTGAACCGGGCAACCGACCCTAATTTGCGCGTAAACGACGAGCTTAAGGCTTTGTTGGCTAACGCTCTTGACGGCGAGCCACCGCAAGTCCTCACGGACGACGAACTCAAAGTGGATCCAATGGCAGTCTGGATTGAACTCCAGATTGGACTTGAGGATGGTCAGAAGCTCTCGCGGCGAGTGCCAACCACTCTTGCGGCTGCCGCTCAGCGGCTTTCAGAATTCACTGAAAGGGATCTGGGGGTCTGCAAATCGCGCCTCCAGGCAATGCTCACCCTAATGAGCCAACCCGCTTCGCAAAGAGGCGGGAGCGGAAATCGGGCCTTCCTTGCATTCAAGCTCCATCGGTTCGTATCGGGTGCAGGCCAGGTCTATGCGACGTTGCTGGGAGAGAAGAAGCGGCAGGTGACTCTCGACGGGCAAAGGTTTGACCCCGACCTCCCGGATGCCCGGCTGTATTCGATGTTCTTCTGCAGGCGTTGCGGGCAGGAGTTCCATCCAATCTCTCTCATCAAAGATGGAGTCATTGAGCGGGCTGTACCCCGCGCGATTGACGAAACTCCCTTGGATGATGCGGATCCCGACATACGGGCCGGGTACATTGTCCCGCTTCGAGAGAATGACGAGGATTTCCAGTTCGCCGGAAATCCGGAGGACTATCCAGAGGAATGGCGTGAATCGCGAGGTGGTGTCGATAGGATTCGTACCGACAAGAGGAACTTCGAGCTTGAAGCGATCACGGTAGATGCCTCTGGCGCTCTTGGCGGAAAAGGAATTTCGTCCTGGTTTATTCCGGGCAAGTTCCGCTTCTGTCCGGCATGCAAAGACCAGCCTGCATCTCAAGCCCGGGAAATCAACAAACTAGCCGGCCTTTCAGCCGAGGGCCGTAGTTCGGCTACAACCGTTCTAGCTTCGAGCGCGCTTCGCTGGATGAACGAGCCAGCGCGCAACATCCAGTTGGATAAACGCAAGCTTCTGGCCTTCACTGACAATCGCCAGGATGCCGCGTTGCAGGCAGGTCATTTCAACGATTTCCTGTTCGTCTCGTTGCTACGTGGCGCCATTCTTGCCGCGGCAAGGTCCGCTGGACCTGAAGGTCTGGGCCAGGTGGATTTCGGCACTCGTGTTCGGCAGAAGCTGGGATTCATTGCTTCCAATAGGGAGAGACGCAAGGAATGGATGGCTGACCCTGACGCCATCGGTATGCGCCAAATGGAGGCGGAGCGAACGATTGGCCAGGTTCTGACTCATCGGATTTGGGCTGACCAGCGTCGAGGGTGGCGATACACTAACCCGAATCTGGAGGAATTGGGTCTCGTCCAGGCGAACTACCCCGGACTCGATGAATTCATCTCGCGACAGGATCTATTCGATGCTGCGCTGGTTCCATTGCGAGACGCATCGCCTGAAATCCGAGAACGGGCATTCCGCGCTCTTTTCGATATCCTGCGCAGGGGTTTGGCCGTCACGGCCGAAGCTCTTCAGCAAAGCAGTATTGAGACGCTTGCAATAGCGTCTCAGCAGCACCTGCGCGAGCCATGGAGCGTCCCTCAGCGCGAAGATCTTCGCAGAGCCGCTGCTCTCATTCTCACTCCAGTTCAGGCGGGCGTGCGTGACGATGCGCTGATTGTGAAGGCTGGCCCAAGCAGCAATTTGGCGCGCCAAATGAGGAGTGCCAGCATATGGAATCGTCGGCTTGCTGCGAACGAGTACACCCCGACCCTCAACGCGATGCTTTCCGCCGCTGAGAAGTACGGATACGTCCGACGCGTCGGAACCAGCTTCGATGTTGAAGGGTGGCAACTCGATGCTGGTGCCGTACGGCTTGTAGGTAGTGCGAATGCAAGTGAAGGGTCTTCAGGTAACCGTTACTTCATCCAGCTATACGAAGCCTTGGCTGAGATGTTGGAGCGGGGCGGTGAAGGGCTGTTTGGTTTCGAAGGGCGAGAGCATACAGCGCAAGTAGACCAGGAGCGCCGCCAGTGGCGAGAATTCAGATTCCGCTTTGGAGCCGATGACCGCAAAGAGCTCAATGAGACTCCCAAGAAATGGCTGCCGGAGGAGACCAATTCATTTCTGCCTGTGCTGTTCTGTTCGCCGACCATGGAGTTGGGCGTAGATATTTCCGCGCTAAACACGGTCTACCTCCGCAATATCCCACCCACACCGGCCAACTACGCTCAGCGCTCTGGCCGTGCCGGGAGATCGGGTCAGGCCGCGTTGGTGATTTCCTACTGTGCTGCCCAGAGCCCCCACGATCAGCACTACTTCTCGAAGCCACAGGAAATGGTCAGCGGGATTGTCAAAGCGCCGTCTCTGGAACTGGCTAATCGCGACTTGATCGAATCCCATCTTCATGCTGTCTGGCTTGCTGAGTCCCGTCAGGAACTGATGCCGGACATCCCCCATGTCCTAAACCTTGAGCAGGAAGGTCTTCAACTCGTCCAGGAGCTGGGAAATGCAATCAAGGCACCCGCTCTGACCAAGCGCGCACAAGCAGGCATGCTCCGGGTACTCGCGAGTGTTGCGAGTGAGCTTTCAGCTGACAGGGCGCCTTGGGCAGCTGACCGGGAAGCTTTTGCAGCGACCGTCAGCGACCACGCTGCAGAGCGTTTTGACCGGGCATTTTCACGTTGGCGACAGCTCTATGAAAGTGCACGGCGGCAGCTCACCGAAGCCAACAGGCGCTCCGAGATGCGGGGATTGTCCGCCCAGGAGCGGCGAGAGGTACGGTCCGAGCAACTGCAGGCAAACGAGCAGATTGCCCTGCTTGAGCGCGGCACTTCGTCCACCGGATCCGACTTCTATACATATCGTTATCTAGCAACAGAGGGATTCCTACCTGGGTACAACTTCCCGCGCTTGCCGCTCTACGCCTATGTGCCGGCAGGAGTCGGCGCCAGCAAGGCTACTTACCTTCAGAGAGCCAGATTCCTGGCAATTGCGGAGTTCGGACCGAGAAGTCTCATTTACCATGAGGGGCGCGCCTACAGGGTCACGAAAGCGAAGTTGCCGCCAGGACGCCAGCTCGAAGATGCCGGAAGAATTCCCACTGAGACCCTCTATGTTTGCGACCAATGCGGTGCGGCTCACGATGTAGAAGTTGAGCGGTGTGTCAGCTGCCGAGCTAGTCTTTCCGGAGTTGATCCGATTCGTGACATTCTGAGAATCGATAATGTGGAGACCCAGGCGGCTCTGCGGATTACTTCGAACGACGAGGACCGGCAGCGGCAAGGATTCGATATCCAGACTGTCTTCTCGTGGTCTATCCGGGAGGGAACGCTTGATGTCCTGTCGGCTTGCGCCAAATTGGACGGGAAGCCCACGCTCCTTCTCGACTACGCTCCCGGTGCACTAATCAGCCGGATCAATAAGGGCCTGCGCCGCCGCAAGGAACGGAGCCTATTGGGCTTCTTCATCAACACCTCGAATGGTCGCTGGACAAAAGGGGAGGATGAGGTCGAGAACGGAGAAGTCGACCCTGAAGTCGCACCGCCACAGAGAATCGTCCCAATCGTTCAGGACAACAAGAACGCGGTCCTGCTGCGGTTTCCGGATACGCGCCCAAATGAGGTCACCGCTGCCACCCTGCAGCACGCCTTGCTTCGTGGATTGGAGCTCACGTTTCAGTTGGAAGAGGGCGAGACTTACACAGAGCCGGTTCCATCGCGAGACCGAAGAAATGCGATCCTCGTCTATGAAGCCACCGAGGGCGGAGCAGGAGTACTGAGCCGGGTTATTCAAGAGCCTGGCAAGCTTGCCGAAGTTGCAAGAGCGGCTCTGGAACTGATGCACTACGAGAATCTTGATGCAGCAATCGCAACTCAAGATCCCAGCCAATTGACGACCGATTCAGAGGCAAGGTGCGTGAAGGGCTGCTATCGTTGCCTTTTGTCATATTACAATCAGCCCGACCACGAATGCATTGACCGGACCGATCCCGAGGCCTGTCGTTTGCTCATGAGGCTTGCTGCTTCCACAGTTCATACTGAAGAGAGACAGCAGGAACCGCCGGCCGGGCTGAAACCCTGGGTTGAAGCGATTGAGGCGTGGGGACTAGCCAAGCCTTCCGACAAGCCGTTGGACGTCGACGGTGTGGACCTCCCGTTGGTATGGCGGCAGCACCGTGTCGTAGCGGTGCCGGATGGAGCTTCTTCCGAGTTGGTCGCCAAACTCGAATCGATGGCGTTCACCGTCTTTACCCTTCCGAAGGATGTTCCTACCGAACCGCCGGTCCAGTTGGCAAATCTATTAGGAGACTCGCTATGACCGCAGCCTTTGCACCTGGAGATCTTGTGCAAGCACGCGGACGGGAATGGGTATCTCTTCCATCTACATACCCAGGATTGCTTTGTCTCCGGCCGCTGACCGGCAGCGAATCTGACATTCAACTGCTTGACCCCGCGCTTGAGTCCGAACCGGTCGTGCCTGCACGATTTGATCTTCCGAAACTGGATGACTTGGCAACCCAGGACGCCGGACGCCTTTTTGCGGAATCTCTGCGGCTTTCGCTGCGTCGCGGAGCGGGCCCGTTCCGCTCGGCATCTCGTGTAGCTTTCGAGCCTCGCGCCTATCAATTGGTTCCTTTGCTCATGGCCCTCCGCCTTGCCACAGTGCGGTTGATGATTGCCGATGATGTGGGAATTGGAAAGACCATTGAGGCCGGCCTCATATTGCGTGAGTTGATCGACCGTGGAGAGGTAGAGAGTTTCGCGATCCTTTGTCCGCCGCAACTTGTCGATCAATGGACGACGGAACTTCGTGCCAAGTTCGACATAGATGCTGTTGCCATCACCTCCTCGTCAGCTGCCCGACTTGAGCGAACGCTCGCAGCATCGCAGACTCTTTTCGGAGCGAACCCTTATACCGTCGTTAGCCTTGACTATATAAAGGCCGAAAAGCGTCGCGAGAGTTTCGCTCGTGCTTGCCCCCAGTTCGTCATCGTAGACGAGGCCCATGCCTGTGTAGGAACCCACATGGGACGCCAGCAGAGGTTCGAACTTCTGAAGAGGCTCTCCGATGACGAGCAGCGCCACTTGCTGTTGCTGACCGCGACACCTCACAGCGGCGATGAAGACGCCTTCGACCGACTACTGGGGCTCGTGAATCCTGACTTCTCTAGTGGCTCCCTCGAAGATGAAGCCGGGCGCAGACGCCTCGCAAGGCACTTCGTCCAGCGAAGGCGCATTGACATCACCGGGCGCGAGTGGGGTGAGGAACGCTCGTTTCCGAAACATCTGAGCAGAGAGGAAGTCTATCGATTCAACGGCGACCACCAAGCCTTCCATGATGCCGTGCTCGATTACTGTCTCGGCGTTGTCGAAGGCGCCGGCGAGGATCAGCACAGTCGCCGGCTTGCGTTCTGGAGCACATTGGCGCTCATGCGCTGCGTTGGATCCTCCCCTGCTGCAGCTCTAAGCGCACTCCGCACCCGCCTGAATGACGTGGACGTTCTCGAAGAGCAGTTGTGTGACGAGGACGAAGCGGACGGCCTCGACGTCGAACCTGCTTCGATCGTTGCAGACGACGCGCAACTGCGTGCATTGGTTCAACAGGCCGAGCGACTCACACGCTCTGCCGATCCCAAGCTCGAAGCAATCGTCGCCCTCCTTCGCCCGATCCTTGCTGAAAAAGTCAATCCGATATTGTTTTGCCGTTTCATTGCAACGGCAGAGCATGTTGCGGCAGGTCTCCGCAAAGCATTTCCAAAGCTGCGCGTCGAAGTTGTCACTGGGCTCCTCACACCAGAGGATCGCCGCGCTCGTGTCGAGTCCATGGTTGAGGCAGAGCAGAGAATTCTTGTTGCCACCGACTGTCTCTCTGAAGGCATTAACCTGCAGCATCTCTTCGACTCGGTCATTCACTACGACCTGTCATGGAACCCAACCCGCCATCAACAGCGGGAAGGCCGCGTAGACCGCTTTGGGCAGCCTGCAAAAATCGTCCGCTCCGTGCTGCTCTATTCCCCGGACAGCGCCATCGACGGCGCGGTGCTCGAAGTAATTCTTCGCAAGGCAGAAGCCATTCGGCAAGCCACGGGCGTCACCGTCCCACTCCCGGAGCAACGTTCGGCCGTCGCCGGTGCTCTCATGAACGCGGTCCTCCTTCGCAAGGGCAGAACACAGCAGATGAAGCTCGACTTCGGCATCGATTTCTCTCAAGACGCGGCGCACATGGAGACCCGCTGGCATGATGCAGAAGAGGGTGAACGTCGCTCCCGCGCCCGCTTTGCGCAGAACACCATTCGCCCCGAAGAAGTAGCTCCTGAGTGGCATCGGTGGCGAAGCCTCCTCGGAGGTCCGGCTGAAGTCAGCCGATTCCTCCAGCGCGCTATGAGCCGGCTGAATGCACCTCTTGAAGAAGCGAACAGTGGTGTAACGCTAGCCCATCTCGACGCGCTCCCGCTTGCCCTGCGCGAGCGCCTGGCCGCCCGCGGTCTGGAGGGTACACGTCGCATTGTCTTCGAGGAACCTGGCCCCGCCGGTACCGAAGTCGTGGTGCGCAGCCATCCCATGACCGCCGTTCTCGCTGACTATCTCCTCGAAGGAGCGCTCCATCAGGGAGATTCCACAGTTCCGTCTCTTGGCCGCACCGGCGTGTGGCCCTCCCTCGCGGTCCAGACCGTGACCACGCTGGTTCTCCTGCGGCTTCGGTTCAAACTGATCGTGCACGGCCGCCGGGAGCGGCTGCTCCTCGTGGAAGAAGCCGGAGCCCTCGCCTTCTCAGGGACCCAGCTTGATACCTACGTGAGCGGCGACGAAGCTTTCAAACTGCTGGAGTCACCCGCCAGCGACAATCTTGCTCCATCCGCCCGTGATCGATTCCTCACCCAGGCACGCGAGCGCGTGCAGTTGGCATTGCAAAGCGACGGCGCCATCGCCGCTTACAGCCGCGAACGCGCCGCCGCCCTGCTCCAGGATCATGATCGCGTGCGTTCCGCCTTGTCGCAGACCGGCCGCGTGCCCCGAGTCACTGTCGAGCCCGTCCTACCCGCTGACGTAGTCGGCCTATTCGTACTCATCCCGGGAGGCGTTTAGCATGGCTCGCGTCCGCAAATCGGATTTCGCGTTCGACGCCATCAGCCTCGAAGGCTCCCTCATCTCGCCTGCCAAGCTTGCCGCCGTCGCTGAGCGCAAGGTGGCGGACCAGACGGACGCCGACTACCACATCCCCAAGGGGCTCACCCTTCGCGACGAGACAGCGCGCTACTTCCGCATTGGCCAGGCGCTTTTCCGCGAGCTTTTTGCGGGCGCACATCCGTCCCAGCAGTCTGCCATCCGATTTACCCAGGAACTCCTGCGCGACGTATTCGGCTTCACTGACATCGAGCCGGTCACAGCGCCCAGAGTCCACGGCGAACGCACCTACATCCTCACTCTTGAAGCCCTCAAGGGCCGCGTTCCTGTCGCCGTTGTTCCGCCTGCCGATGATCTCGACCACGCCAGCGCTAGCCTTTCGCATGATCGTCACCGCTCCGCCGCCTCTTCGCTGCAGGAATGGCTCAATGCCGAGGACAACGCCCTCTGGGGACTCTGCTGCAACGGCGAGCGCCTCCGTCTTCTCCGCGACAACCAGAGCCTTACCCGCCCGGCCTTCTTAGAAGCCAACCTGCGGCAGATCTTCGAAAACGAGGACTTCGCCGGCTTTGCCGCGCTCTGGCTCATCGTTCACGCCAGCCGCTTCGGTCAACCAGGCAGCCCTGTCACCGACTGTGCCCTCGAACGCTGGCGCGAGTCTGGCAGCAAAGAGGGCATCGCGGCGCGTGAACGCCTCAGCATTGGCGTCAAGGAAGCACTGCTCGCGCTCGGCAACGGATTCCTCTCGCACCCGGCGAACACCGATCTCCGCGACCGGCTCACCAGTGGCCGGTTGCCGCTGCCTCAGTTTTTCAATGAGCTGCTTCGTCTTGTCTACCGCCTCATCTTCCTGCTCGCAGCCGAAGACCGCGGGCTCCTTCACCCTCCAGATGCCCCAGAGCAGGCCCGCAAGATCTACGCCGAGGGTTACTCTCTCGGCGCTTTGCGCGATCGAGCCATTCGCCGCAGCGGCTGGGATCAGTTTCACGACCGCTGGGAAGGATTGCTCATCGTCTTCCGTGCGCTCGCCAATGGCCAGCCGCGGCTTGCTCTGCCCGCTCTCGGCGGCCTATTCGAAGAGCACGGTACTTCTAGCCTCGATTCTGCTCGCCTTTCCAACCGTGCGCTTATGGAAGCCGTCTTCCGCCTCGCCTGGATTCGCGACGACAGCGTGATCGTCCCCGTTAACTGGCGCGACATGGAGACGGAAGAGCTTGGTTCCGTATACGAGGGCCTGCTTGAACTCACAACACGCTTAACCCAGGACGGGCGTAGCTTTGCTTTTACCGAAGGCCTGGAGGCTAAAGGCAACGAGCGTAAAAAGACCGGCAGCTACTACACACCCGACAGCCTTGTTCAAGCACTTCTCGACAGCGCACTTGATCCCGTCCTCGATCGCATCGAGAGCGATGCCGAGGATCCCTCCGCAGCCCTCCTCAGCGTCACGGTTATCGATCCTGCTTGCGGGTCTGGCCACTTCCTACTGGCAGCTGCCCGACGAATTGCGACGCGTATTGCTCGCACCCGTACCGGTGGCTTACCATCCACAACCGACTACCGCCATGCCCTTCGTGATACCGTTCGTTGCTGCGTTCACGGTGTCGACCGCAACCCCATGGCTGTCGAACTCACCCGTGTCGCACTCTGGATTGAGACCGTCGAGCCTGGTAAGCCCCTCGGTTTCCTCGATGCCAACATCCGAGTAGGCGACTCGCTGCTCGGCATCTTCTCGCTGGATGCCCTTCGCAAAGGCATTCCAGACGCGGCGTACAAGCCACTCTCCGGCGACCACAAGCCCACCGCCAAGGACTTTGAAAAACGCAACAAGCGTGACAAGGGCGAGGCTGCCGGCATCCTGGACTTCTCTGGTAAGCGCGCCCAGCCCGTGGAGCTTCCTCCTCTTGCCGCATCGCTTCGCGCTGTCCGCGGACTGCCCGAGGATACCGTCCAAGAGATCGAATCCAAGCGTGACAGCTTTCACTCCGTTCACTCCGATCCCCGCCTAGTCAATCTCGCCCAGGCCGCCGACCTCTATATTGCAGCTTTCCTCACACCCATGACGGAAGCTCAATCGCTCGACCTGCACACATCCCTCGTTCCCACGACCTTCGATGTGTGGACCTCGATGCGTGGGGGCACCGTGTATGGTCCAAGGCTCGGAGTTGCCCGTCAGCTCGCGACCGACGCGCACGCGTTTCACTGGCCCCTGGAATTTCCGGACATCATGGCAAACGGCGGCTTCGATGTCGTGCTTGGCAATCCACCGTGGGAGAGGATCAAGACACAAGAACAGGAGTTCTTTGCGTCCCGCGAGGCCGCTATAGCCGAAGCTCCGAACGCGGCAGCGCGGAGACGGATGATCGAGCAGATCAAATCTGCCCCAGAAGGGTCCCGGGAGCGCGCGCTCTATGACGACTTCGAATTAGCCAAGAGAATTGCTGAGGCCTCGTCAGAATTCGCGCGCTTAACAGCTCAGGAAGGCGGGCGATTCCCCCTGACTGGGCGCGGCGATGTGAACACTTACGCGCTCTTCGCCGAATTATTCGCTTCCATCCACAGCGATTTCGGATATGCCGGTATTATCGCGCCAACCGGTTTGGCCACTGATCTGAACACATCTCTTTTCTTCCGGCAACTCACGAAGACGGGCAGCCTCGTGAGATTGGCGGGATTTGAAAATGAAGAGTTCATATTTCCTTCAGTTCACAACTGGACCAAATTTGGAATATTTACCTTTGGTCCAGTTAGACAGAGTAATTCCAAATCGAGCTTCATTTTCTTATTGAGAGGAGTTGACGGGCTGACAGATCCGAGAAGGATAATCGATCTGTCATACGATGACTTGAGCCTCCTAAATCCAAATACTGGAACAGTGCCGATCTTTAGAACAAAGACGGACGCAGAGCTTACCCAAAGAATCTATAGGAATTGTCCCATTCTCCTTCTCGATTCCAATGTCGCAGGTTCAAATCCTTGGGGAATTCACTTTTTGCGCATGTTCGACATGGCAACGGATAGTGGTTGTTTCGTGGAAAAGGACTTTCTGGCGTCGGATATGCCAGCGAAAGGCATTGAGAGGGAAGCCAATAACGGCGAGGCGTTCATTCCGCTATACGAAGGCAAGATGTTGCACCTATATAACTATCGGCATGGAGACTACTCAGAGCACAAGTTCAAAATGGGAAAGAAAGTAAAGGAACTACTTCCGCCTTCGCAAGAAAGCTTAGATAACCCCAACTTTGAAGTTCAGCCTCGTTACTGGGTTCCACTTTCGGAAGTACGGAAACGGCTTGTTTCGACCGGATGGGACCACAATTGGCTTATGGGATGGAGAAATGTATCATCCAGTGTGAATGAGCGCACTTGGATTGGTTCATTTCTGCCAATCACCGGCGCGGGCAATTCGATTCTCCTTTTCTTCACTAACCGTGATCCGCGGCTCTCTGTTTCTCTGCTTTCCAATCTATCTTCCTTATTCTTGGACTTTGTCGCGCGCCAGAAAGTGGCCGGGTTGAATTTCACATACAACTATTTCAGTCAACTCCCCGTTCTGCCCCCAGATTTCTATTCCACAATTGATCTCGACTTTATAGTGTCGCGAGTCGTCGAACTCACCTATTGCAGTTTCTCTATGACATCCTTTGCACAGGATCTTGGCTACTCGGGCAAGCCATTCGCATGGGATGAAGCGCGCAGAGCCGTTCTCCGTGCGGAACTCGATGCTTGGTACGCTCGTGCTTATGGCCTTACCCGCGACGAACTCCGCTACGTTCTCGACCCCAACGAAGTAATGGGACCGAATTATCCCTCCGAGAGTTTTCGCGTCCTCAAGAATACCGAAATTAATACTTACGGTGAATTTCGCACCCGTCGCCTTATCCTGGACGCCTGGGATCGCATGGAGCGCGGTGAGCTTCCCACGCCAGAGCCCTACGACCAGCGGCACTCCGCCTCCGCTCCGTCCACCAAGCAAGCCGTGCCCGTTGATTCGGGCAACAGCGGCCAGGGAAAGCTTCAATTCACCCCGGAGCGCACTCGTTGAGCACCGCAGGCGTCACCCTAGAATCGCCGCCCGGCTTCGTCGTCCGCGAAGAAGCCCACAAGGCCGCCTATGAAAATGGCTACCGCATCAGCCTTGGCGTGCAGGATGCCTGGATCGGCTATCGCTCCACCACCGCCCGCGGTGACATTTGGATTGCCCGCGTCGCCGGGCAGGGAAGTTGGCTGCTCTCCATCACGCACGCCGGCGTCGTTTCAGAACTCGACATGCCGGCCATCGACGGGGTGTCCGGCCCAGGTTACGCCATCTACGCATTCGCGTCATTGGAGCAGCTTTACCAAGCGCTCGAACGCGTTTACAAGTTGGGTGTCAGTCTCCCGGACGCGCCTCTCGAAACATTCAAGAAAGCCACCGCACATCTGCCAAGAACGACTGAAGCCGAGCGCCTGACTGTTCAACGAGTCGGCCAGTCTCTGTTCCGTGATGCGCTGCTCGAATACTGGAATGGCCGCTGTCCTCTCACGGGGATCACCGACACCGCCCTCTTGCGTGCATCGCACATCGTGCCCTGGGCCGAATGCGAAACCGATGAACTCCGCCTGGACGTTCACAACGGCCTGCTGCTCAGCGCCCTCTGGGACGCCGCCTTCGACTGCGGCCTAATCACCTTCGCCAATGACGGCACCGCCTTGCGCTCCCCGAACCTTTCCGACACCGCCGCCGAGGCACTGCACCTGAACATCGTGTCTCAGCTCGCCCCGTTAACCCACCTCCACCGCCAGAACCTGGCCCACCACCGCACCAAACATGGATTCTGAACGACCATGAACAGCAACGATTGGGCAGTCATCAGGCAGCACTTGCAAAGCGCAATCTGCAGGACAGTGCAACAATTCCGGGAGCGTCCCGCAGACTTCCTCTCCGAAAATGACATTCAGGCTGTGCTGTTCTCAGAGCTTCGTAACGAGATGCGCGATGTCCGGATGAAGTATGAAACTTCGTGCAAGAAGGACCAATGCTATGGAAAAGCCCTCGATATCAGCCGCGTGATGACCGAATATCGGCTTGCCGCGGTGGGTCCTTGCGACATAGTGGTCTTATGCAATGAGCAAGGTCCTGAGACCGCTGCTCTTTGGGGGCAACCCTGCCGCATCGGCATTGAAATCAAGTTTTGGCAGGCTTTGGAACGCCACTACTGGAAAGAACCTCGGGGACCTCGGCAGGACGTCGATAAACTTCAACGGTATATGACGATGCGAAACCAGACCGAGCAGTCTTTCACCGGTATTGTCATGCTGTTCCGTCATCCCGGCGCCTTCCCGTGTCAGGAAGTGGACGAGATTGCTAGCACAGATCAGGAAGCCGCATACCCTGAAAACGGCGTGGCAATTCATTTGATCAGCAAAGAAGGCCATTGGTGGAACATGGCTCCAGTTTCAAAGCTAACCGACGTCACTGCACCAAATAGGGACTTGGGCGGGAGAAACGATGCCTCAAAACTATCGGTTCGACTCAGAAGACAAACCGATCCTCTTTGAAATCGACGGGGGCGTTCGGAGGCTGATCTATTCAGGCAGGCTCCGACCTGCTGAGATTGTCAGCGTGGCGAAGGTCTTGCACGTACTGGTGAACCTTCCCAGCGTGAATGAACATGTCTTCGTCACCGTAGAACTAACGGCCAAGCGGGAGGGCGACGGGCGGTTCAAATCCTTCCGATTCTCCGTAAGCAATGAGCTTCATCTGGAATGTGAGACGCGCGACGGAATCATGACAATGGAATGGCACGCGTATCCAGGACGCTGCACCGAGCGAGACGAGTATTGGGAATCAGAATGGCTGCCGCATTTCTACAGTTCGGATCAGCCCCTTGCACTGAATCTTGACGACTGTGAAATCACAGTGGAAGACGAAGACAATCCGCTGCTTTTCGAGCCTGATCAGGATGATTGTGAAGCTACAGAGGAACCTCCTCCCGAGAGCGAGTTGAATACTTCCTCCGAGCAGCAAGCTTGATAAGGAGGCCGCAATGGCAGACACACGGGTACAACTCGAAGTTGAGGATTGGGTGCGACAGCAGTGGATGCCGCCGCATTTTGGTATGAACTTCTACCGTGAGCGGTTGAAGATCAGATCGGGCGGCGTGTTCGACTTTGACGCTGTGAGCGGTGACAAGAGCATTGTCGCGACGATCTCCACCAGCGGTGCCAAAACCTCCGGCGGCAAACACGCGGTAGGCAAGATTTTGAAGATCCGTTCTGACATGCTCTTCCTGACGATGGTTGAGGCGAAGCAGAGGGTGGTAGTTCTGACTGAGAACGATATGTATGAACAATGCTTGAAGGAGACGGAAGGTGGGCGAGTCCCGCCTGAGATAGAGTTTGTCTACGCGGCTGTGCCTGAGGAACTCAATGCGCGCCTCGTTGCAGCACGCAAGAAAGCCTCCGTAGAGTCCGGAGGAGTAGGCCAATGATCATATCCCTTGAAAACCTGAACTCAGGGTTGGCGTGGTGGCGGGCGAAGAGCGATTGGGGAAGCGACGTAATGAATAGCGAGTACGCCGGGATTTTCGGCGACCGCGACCTTGGCATTCAAAACGGTTGGTGGGAACAAGCGTTGGGCCGCCTCGGCAGATGGCATGCCTATCGTGGTCCCAAAAGGCCCAATTCGAAGGCCAAGATTGCAGCTCTCGGCGCAGCCAGGCTAGAAGAGATCGAAGCAGAGTACCAAAAGCTTGCCGTGCGATCAAGCACGGAGCCCTGCATTGCGGACCACGATTGGGAAAAAGTCGCGCCGTGGTATTGCCTGGCGTATGAAATCAAGAGCTCACCAGTTTTCGCCGGCAAGATGTGCCATTTCCTATTGCCCAATCTATTTGTAGTCATGGACAACTGGGCGGTTGATGCGTTTGACTATGAAATTTACTGGCGCGGCATGAGAGATGCTTGGCGCACCTTCCCAAATCAGGACGCGGCTAAGACGATGCTGATCGATGCCATCGGGCCAACTGCCACGCTCCATGCCCGATATCCAATCGAAACCAAGATAATTGAACTCTGCCATATCGGTCATAAGCATAGATCAGGCCGTTTTTGAAGATCGTTATAGGCTTTGATGCGGGACGCCCGCGGTAGGCTGACTGGCCATCAGCAGACCGATCTCGGGAGAGCCGCGCCAGTCTTCTGGGCGCCAGACTTCGGAATGCGGGCAATGTGCCGCGCTACGCGAACGTGCTACTCTCCAGTTGCTAGGAAGGGCTGCCCTTTTGCCCAGACGATGCTAGTTTCTTTCTCGGATTGCAGCCGTCATAGTGGGCGGGCCAGATTCGGAAACGAATCCCTGGGGCATTCAACACGTTTTCCGCTGTTATCACTACCAGAAAACTGACGCTATGCCGACAATGGAGGACCTATCCGAGTTCGGTGAGTGCCTAATGAACTCATCGAAACGCTATTGACCAACATGCTCCGCGGTACCGACGTAATCGCCGTTCTGACCAACGCCATAATCTTGCGAGATATCGGCCAACGCATTAGTTACATTCATTCAGATCGCGGTTCCGAGCAGGTAGCTACCGATTCACACGAATGACCCGCCGGATTGAGTCATACTTCGTCAAAGCACTGTCACTCATTTGCTGGTATCCCTGCGCCGACCCTTCGAAAGCTGTCGTTGCTGGATGTCAACCGGCCTAGGAAGATTGGATCCCGAAACGTTCGGCAGTGCCAAGTCAACCGCATACTCAGTCCACCAATGTCGCAGGCTGCCGATAAAGCCCGTCGAGGAGGCGCCCTCGTGCAGGGAGATATGCAAGCATTCGGGGAAACTTCCATTCCCAACCACAATGAGTAGGAAACCAGCGAGCTTGTGAGTAGAACGCCGACTGCAGTCACTAATCGTGAAGCGATCGATGGGCGACGGAACAGGGACATTCTCTGGATGCGTGTGCCAATCACCGACATAGTGCAATCCGAGATCAAAACGCTCGCGAATTTCCTTGCGCTCAGCCTGTCGGTCAGGAGTGTAATGCGTCCGACCACGACGATCGGTCGGACGCGGGCCTGTAGCCTCTTCTACAAAGATTTCATAACGTGTAAGCCTAGCAAACAGTTGTCCCCCTGCTTCGGTTTGATTATGACGGACCTGCTGATACAGGGCGAAATGTTCAACTACTGGATCGCTTAGCACAAGGTTTGCGCCGTCAGCTGTGAGGAGAACCGTAATCACTTTCGCCCTCCCCCGCAGAAACCGCAGTTTTCGTTGCGATTCCAATCGGCGTTCAGTCGCAAATTGTCTCTGCCTCCGCTACCAAACCGCAAAAGTAACTCTTCGTTCCAACTGCCGCCGTTTTCCTTGACAAGTGCCGTTGAGCCCACCCACATCCGATGCGTGGACTCCGTCCTCGAATCCAAAGCGCACTCCAGTGCAAGGTTTGTAATCAGACTCACTGTCCCGCTCAACTCAACGGGCCCGTACGGTTGAAACAGGGCCCCGCATGCCGGTTCCTTGAGGCGGGTCTCACCCTCCCAGATACTGAGCTCTCGATCGAATTTTCCAGTACCGTCAAGGTGGCAGGCAAGACAGCCGCCCAGTTGGGCAATCAGCACGGCATGGCCAGCGCAGGCGTGAGGCTCAGTCCATCCGTAAATAATCTTTCGATAATCGCGCGAATCGAGATGACTCGCATTCAAGAGCGAATCCCCAGTCCAGTCTCCGGTCAGACTCAGCACCAGAGGGCATCGGTCCCATTCGTCCGGATGATTTCTCCGGAATTCCTGACAATTCATCACGAATCCCTGAATGGAAAGATGCGGGAAATCCGCCTGCAGCTCTTCGGCGAGCGCTCTGGCCTTCCGGGAACCGAGGTGCCGCATTCCCAGCCGGTGCCTTCCTACGTTCGCCGCTTTCAGCTCCTCGGGATCGACAAGACAAATGTCGCCCACGCCCGCCATCGCAAGCTGGTGTGCAACAAAGCTTCCCAGGGATCCGCATCCGAATAGAGCCACACGAGTGGCCTTTAGCTTTTCCTGTTTCGCATCCATGTCTCGACCGTGGACCCAGTCATGGTCCACCCTTTCCACAATGGACTTTTGAATCGTACTTGCAGACGACAGGTATTGGATGGCCTTGAGCCCGGCGGGCGCGCGTGCGGTGCGAAATCCCTTGCCAACTACCTGCTGCTTGTGGCCATAGAAATTGAGATCTCTGCGTGGATAAACGGTCAGCGCTGCAAAACAGCGCCTGTGCTCAGTCCGAAAACCCAGCACAACTGGAATTCGCTCCGGATCCCGCGACGCTAGTTTCATGAGCAATTCTTCGCAGCCTACCTCGTGGGCCAGCGCCAGAACGTCGGAAGTTTTCCTCGGATACTCGGCGGGCAACAGCATCTCCGGGCACCAGATCAGCAGACCCGGCTCAGTATCCGAGAACTGCGGCAAATCTCCGAATCGTTTCCTCAACCAGGCCAATATGGCTTCGGCGGAATCTCCGGCATACACCGCGCCCTCGGCCACCCAGCAGCGAATGATGCGCGTTCGTTCCGAATCCCCGAGCAGGCTGTAGTAGGGCGTCGCCTGTTTCTCTGTCGCGTGGCCCCAATAAGTGAGGAACTCTCCCTTGAAGTGATCGATGTTGCCGCCGCGCTCCGACGTGGCGATGAGTTCGAATCCGTCCTCCAGCAACTCCGTCAAGACCGCCTTCGGCTGGAGGGGATCGATGGTGGTGGCTTCGCCCAGCAGGCACAGCACTCCATCTGACTCTACGTGTGGCCAAGTGAGAAATGGTGGGCGATCCACGAGGCTTATCGACGGCGCCCGAAACGGTAGATCCTCTCGAAGAAGAACGTCAACGCGCCGCTTGAGGCCGCTCTCAAACAGAACTTGGAACCTCCACCCAACGTCGAACCTGCGACCTGGATACTCAGCCGCGAGCAGATCTCCATCAATCAGACAGGCACCGTAAGCCTGTCGCAGGTAGTCTCGGATCTCTCGCCGCGCGGCGATTCTAAGTGCGTGCAATCGGTCCTGGTCTGGATCAGGCGTACCGGTTGCTCCCTTCCTTGCTCACCGGTTTCGACTTTGCGGCCGAAGCGGAGCTTCCGCCTAGGATGCTCGAAGCGGCGCCGTAGATTCTGCTGATCGTGCGCTCTTCGGTCTTGCTCTCGGTTGCGACATCAAGGTTTGAAAAGAAGTCCGTGTTGAACATCTTGTCCCATGCGTCTAGAGCTTTAGTCTTGCTCGCATCGGAAGACTCTACCGGCTTCAACCAGCTGATCGCATCTTCCAGCCGATCACGGAAAAATCCGATCTTCGCATCATCAGAACCCTTGCTGATTTTCTCGTTAGGCGTGACTGGATGGCTCACCTCCAAGTTCCACTTCAGCCGATTCAGAATAGCCTTCATCGTTTCGAGCAGGGCCTGATCATCACACTGGGCCTTTGCTTTGAGGCACTCGCTCACCAGCTTAGTGATCACAAATCCAGTGGTCATCTGTGAGGACCAACTCGGCCGACTTTGAGCAAACTTCTTCAGATAAATGCAAATGCGCCGCATCTGATCCTTATCGCCCTCCGGGCTCAATGAGGCGTTCTGCCCTTCGAACCACTCGGTCACGTTGCGAGCGTCCGAGCGCTTCCATTCGGTGCTTGCCAGTTCAAAATGAGCCTTGACGTTCCCCAGCCAGTCCTTCTCCTCAACCTTGCGATAGATGGGAAGGTCGACATGGTAGCCTGCCTGATAGAAAACCCGCACGCAGTGTTTGCGAACTTCCGGTGCAGTTGTGAAACTGCCGTCATCGACCGCATCCCGCACCATTTGCCGGACTGCTAGGGCCGCCATCTCGCCGCCACGCTCGCCTACCAACTGATCCTTATCGAAGTACACGCCGTCGTCGATGTCGTACTTATTGTCATCGTGCTGAACCATGGTCTTCATGGCGTAGGAACCCTGAGAGTGGAAGTTCTTCGGAAGGGGATCCTCAGCTTTCGTCAATCCGTTGCGCAGCCGCTTGCGGTTCGCGTCACGGTGGTCGCGCATCTGCGTGCGTGCAGTGCCGGAGAGTGTCGCTTGGCTCTCGAAATAATTCTTCATTTCCTTGGAGCAATCAATCATGGTTTGTCCTCTCGTCCTGTGTCGTTCTCACGATTCGGCTGATTTCTGTTCATCGAGATTGCAAAACAGCTTCACAATCATCGATGCCTGCATGTCATCGCTGTTTCCGCAGCGGCTGTTGGTCATGTTCACATCGTTGCGGGCCAGATTGACCAAGGCCGTCAGAGCCTCGGCCCGGATCTCGTCCAGATCCAGGTACTTCATCATGTTTGCCGGTACGGTTTCCCGCGGAAACCGGATCACATTGCACTTCCGGTCCAGGTGCCGGGCAAGCATGCGTGCCATATGGTCGTAGGCGAATTCCTGGGCATCGATAGCAAGCGATGCAGCTTCGGCACCGAACTTCCAGTCCGACAAGCTCCGATACACAATTTCCTTGCCCATGTCGTCTCCGGCGGGTCGAGGTACGGTTCCAATCGAAAAAATCTCGATGGCCTGTCCCTCAGCAGCCATCTCCAGCGCATCGATCATCCCCACGAGCACCGGGTTGTTGGCCCAGAGCCCACCATCTGCGAATACATGCGATCCCAGCGATCCGTCGCGCGCTTCCAGCGCGGCGAGTGATCGATAGATCGGCGCCGCCGTCGAGGCCAAGCAAATGTCGACGAGCCTGAATCCATCGTCGCGATGATTGCTGTTCTTGAGATGCGGAGTCTTGAACACCCATGATTTGTGAGTGCTCATGTCAATTGCCGTAATTCCCAGGGCAATATTCCGGCGGCTATACACCTCACCGAGGGTCTCCTGAGCGAAACACTCTACCAAGGCTTTGCGCAGAGCCTGTTCGCCGCGCCGCAGCGACTCTGGCCGCTTGCGCAGATCCATGATTAAGTTCAGGCCGATACCGGAGGGAACCCGTCTTTCAAAAATCGCTGCTCCCTTCTCGTTGTAAAACTGAACTACCCGAGCCAGAGGAATATTCGCTGCAATTGCGCATGCAAGAATGGCACCGGTGCTGGTGCCCACAATCAGATCAAAGCCGGAACCGACGTCAAGGGTCTTGCGCCCGGCTTTCTTGCTGAAGCCGTCGGCTAAGGACGCCAAATACTGGGCCGTATAGATGCCGCGCATTCCACCGCCATCTAAACTCAATACTCGAAATGGCCTCTCGACGGTCGTCATCGGAATCGGTCTCCAACTCAAATGAATCAAACGCCACACTCGCGAAAGAGCGTGAATATGTCATCGAAAAGAACCACGGAATCATCCTCATCGTGGATCAGATCGATTTTGCAGGCGAAATCAAGAACTCTCTTTGTGCAAGCACGCCATCATCTTGAACTGAATATCTGGCTTTCCGTTTAAGCTCTTGGAGTGCCTCCCGAGACAACCTGTACTCTCTTATTGCTGGCGTTCTTAGAAATTTGCATTATGATGCTGGTGTTGGGCATCACAGATGAGACGTATCGCATCAGATACAATATGTCTTATCTGTAAGACAGTTAATCATGACCTCTTGGCTCCCGTCAAGGGCATAGTCGCTTTTCTGGAGGGCGAATGTCTCTAACGATCGACGATTTCGGTCGTTTGCTAGCAAAGAAAAGGGGAAGTCGCGGCGTTCGTGCCGCAGCATTGGACGCCGGAGTCAGCCCGGCAACATTCTCAAGAGTGGAGAATGGCAATATGCCAGATCTGCAGACTTTTGCAAGTCTCTGCAAATGGCTTGGTCGGGACCCCCGAGAGTTCTTAGGGATGGAAATGAACGAAAGGGTAGAAAAACCTCGGGCGGTCGTCCACTTCAAAAAGAAGAAGACCGTGAAAATCGAGACCGCAAGAGCCTTGGGAGAACTTATTCTTGCGGCTCAACGAGCGATCCTTGCGGCTGAAGATTTGGTCGGTCGGTAATAAGTGCGGCGCGGATTCAAAGCAGAAGCGGAACGGCGGGCTGCTGCCGCCCGAGAAGCCTTGGGCGTGCCCCCCAATGCTCCAATTGACCCTTGGTCTTACGCCGTTCAGCTAGACGTTCGCGTCCTAGATTTCACCAAGCTTGGGCTTCCTCCCAAAGACGCATCCCAGCTTACCGTCGTCGATGGCGATACCTGGTCTGCTATGACTTTACTGTTAGAAGGAGTTTTCGCGATTGTTCTCAACCCCGCGCACAGAGTAACCCGACAGCGCAATGACTTGATGCATGAACTCGCACATGTCGAATTGAGTCATGCTCCTGCTCGCGTCGAAGTTTCAGAGACTGGCTTACTTCTCCTCAGTGACTACTCGGACGAGCAGGAACAGGAAGCCGACTGGCTCGCCGCGGCTCTTTTGTTGCCCCGAGACGGTCTTATCCAAATGCGTTCTGCTCGGCAGTCCTCAGCGGAAATTGCAAATCGTTATGGCGTAAGTGAAGCGTTATGTGAGTGGCGCTTGCGCATGACGGGAGTAGATGTGCAGTTAGGGAGAGCTTATCGCTGAGTGTTCTGCCTGCTGCCGCGAAGTGGACCGTGCAGGTTTACGCTGTCCGTCTGACAGCATCGATAATCGCTTCACCGCAACATGGTACGGCGAGGGCGAGTGGAAATTGCATCTGCAGTCGATGAGTGCATTTGTCGTCAAGCGAGAAGCATTCCTTGCGATGTGCCCGTTTCTGGCGGATGGATTGTAGTGACTCGCGGTCCGCGAGTTAGGATGGAGAACTCCCCGTCTCTCCCCGGATCTTATGTATCAGGCGCCGCAGATTTCTGGTGCAGACTTTCTCGTTCTGATAATAAGCCTCTCCGGTAAATCCTATAATGGGTACTTAAACTTTCATCGTGGAGGCTCCTCGTGGACCCAATCGCGTTGGCTACGGCCACTTCCGCCCTCACCGTGCTCGCAAGCGAATGCGCGAAGGGGGCGGCATCCGAAGTAGGGAAAGATATCTGGTCGAAGGCCAAGGGTCTTTTCGGTTGGACCGAGGAGCCTGCCGCGAGCGTGCTTCCCAAAGCCATCGCCACCGAACTTCACAGTAACGACGAACTCTTGTCGGCGATCGTGAAGCTGCTTGCGGAAGCGCCGGCTTCTGAGCAGTCGACGCAAATCGCCGGTTCATTGGTCGGTAATTTGAGATCGGAAAGAGTAGTGGTGGCCCAGAAGATCGAGGGCGGAATCAAGATGTAACCAAGGAGGGCCAAAATGGCGCCCAAGGGACAACGGCCGCTGATCGGCTCGGTCAAGGCTCAGAAAACGGTGATCGCCAACGTCGCGCACGTCTACGAGTCGACGCTCTGGGTTCCGTCTCAACGAGATGTAGCGGTCGAAATCGTCAAGGAACTCGAAGACCGCCGCGTGCTCTTTAACGACTACGAACTGGAGGTTCCGCATTATGTCGTTGATTCCGTGCGGCAGATCCGCGAGGTTCTCCATCAGAAACTGATCACGGTGCGCGAAGAAGGCGCTTTGTCCAATCATCTCCGCTCCATGCGCGCCGCGTGCAGAAAGTTTCTCGATGCTGTCGGAGACGGCGGTCTCCATCGCATCATCATCGACAGTAGCTTTCAGGGCGGCCCCGACAGCTGGAAGTTCTTTACCGCGCTCGGAGAACTGCGCGCGGCCATCGGCTTGGCGCTGAGCCTGCTAATGGCGGCTTACGGGCTGACCTGTGAAGAGCAGTTGGCGCGCATCTTGCCGGCAGACCCCGGAAACGGCGGGAAAGGCCGCGAGAGCCGTCAATGATGACCGAACTGAATGGCAACGCTCTTTCTGCCCGGGAACTCAGCGAAATCCTGACCGACAAGGAACGCACGCTCCATCTCTTCCGAGCGGTAGCCAAGCGGGTGGCCCGTCTGGACGCAGAGTCCACCGGGAACGCCGAGTTGGACTCCGCGGTCAATTGGGTTGCCGATGAGATCACGCTTTCGGGCGGCGAATCCAATATCAACCAGGTGTTCGCATACGCCGAATCGCCTATCGAGCGGGCCTTTCTCAATTCGTTTCTATTCAAGATGTCCATCGAAGATGCTCTGGGCGTGCAGGTATATGGTCCCGTCGAAGACCTCGACGCCTACATCGAGAATGTGGTGAGTGAGTATCACGGATTGGTGGAATGGCTGGCATGTTTCTTTCATTACCGGGGAGAGCGGGAGCTTTCGGCAGCGTACGCTGAGCTTGATCGCTGGCTCGAGGCCAAGAAGATGCCCGAGTCAACCTACCACTGGGCCGTGCACATGCTTGCTGCCAATGGCATGGTCAACTTCGTGAATGCCTTCCACGTCATGATTCAGCCAACCATGAAGCTGAAAGGAAGAACCATCCGGCCCGATCTTGCTATCTGGGTGCCTGCCGATCCCAACGTCAAGATCCTTGTCGAATGCGACGGTTTTGCCTACCACTCCGATTCGACCGCATTCCAGCGTGATAGGACCAGGGACCGGCAGCTGATGGAGGCTGGTTATCGCGTGCGCCGCTATGCGGGAGCGGAGATCTTTGGAAACCCGCTCGGAATGGGAAGGGATCTCGTTGATTTCCTGAACGGACTCTCCATTCACCGTCACCCGAGGCTGCTCGACGCGGTGATGGAGCGGCTGCACCTGCTCGAACGAGAGCTGCCTGCTGAGCAAGTGACACGCATAGGTTTCCGAGAGGGGGCGCTTCGTGCTTCATCTCTTGAAAGAGGGCTCGATGTCCGAAGTCATTTACTGCGATGAATCCGGGTTTTCCGGAAACAATCTGAACGATGACGGTACGCCCTACTTTGTTTTTGCTGGCGTGCTTATCGATCCCAAAGAAGCGGAGGCCATCGTATCCGAGGTCAAGCGCACTTACCGCATCCAGGGAGAATTGAAAGGGGCTAACCTCACCAAGCACCCGAAGGGGCGCGAAGCCATCGGGGTCGTTCTCGAGCGGTGCGCTGCGCGCGCCAAGGTGACCGTCGCCGACAAGAAGTTTGCGCTCGCTGGCAAGCTGTTCGAATACATCTTTGAACCGGCGCTATCGGAGAACCGTAGGTTCTTCTACGACGCCGGCTTTCACAAGTACATTGCCAATATCCTGTACGTGGCCTGGCGGGCCAAGGCCGAAACCGCTGGGATGCTGCTCAAGGCATTCCAGGAGTCCATGCGGGCGCTCGATCAGAAGCCTCTCAACGCACTGACTCAGGATTTCGCCGACCACGCCGACACAGACTCCCCACAAGATCTCGCGCTGCGCTTCGCGCGGGCGAACAAAACGGCAATCGCCGAAGAAATGGAAGGTCTGGGCGATGAAAACCCCGCGGGGCGGTGGGCTCTTGATCTGTCGGCTACCTGTCTGGATGGAATGCTTGCCAGCTGGGGTGAGTCGATAGACGGAATGCGGGTGATCTGCGACTCATCGAAGCCACTGCAGGAAATGCAGGAGCCCTTTCGATGGCGGATTGGGTACAGCGGAGAAAAGCAATACATCGAAATTGGCGGCCGGCGAAAGCTGTTGACCTATTCGCTCGCCGAACCCATCGCCTTCCGCAAATCGCATGAAGTCCCGGGCCTCCAGCTCGCCGACGTAATTGCCTCCGCGGTCTCCTATGCGATGAGGAACCGGGAGGACGAGGAAGCCAACTCCTGGCTGAAGAAGATCGATGCCTCGCATTCTATCGAGGACACCATCCTTCCCGACTTCGCTCATGCCGACGTGAGCCGCAAAGACGGGATGGCAAATTCGTTGCTGTTGATGGAACTCGTCCACCGGGCGGAGAAAGGGAAGCCGCTTCTTTCCGATATCGAGTCTCTCTATCAGCGAGCTCGACGGGAGTTGCCAAAGATCCTGCGGAGGAAGTGATGGCTACTGGCGTTGTCTGGCAAGCGCCCCGACCGAATCCGTAGTCGAGCGGACCGAGTGCACGATAGCATTGAACGATGAGCATGGCGCCCCGGATCTTCGACTGATACGAACAGGGCAGCACGTTTCCAGAACTGTCCAGCCCTGGAAATGCGCGTTTGCGATTATGCACCTTTGGAGGCGACTACCTCCTCCGGCTACGGAGGGATCGGCTGACCTCTGGCTATGTCCGGTACAGATCTGCCGAGATCGCCTTCCCTGGCCCAATCATCTCTAGCGACTTTGCTGGTCATTCGAACACGAAACAGGTCTTGACTCGCCGTTGAGCTTTGTCGTTTCTAGAGGCGCGGTAGATGAACGGACATTTTTCCGGTCCAGCAGCCCATGCCTTTTACTTCTAATTCCAGCTCGATGCCAAGAAGCCGCGCAGTAGCATTTTCTTCTCCTGCCTTCAGCGTGATCACACGCTCAACACAATTCAGAGGAGTGTGCTCTTTTTGATTTGCGACTCCCTGGTATGGGATCGAAGCTTGCCGCACAACGTCGAGTTTGAGCAGTTCATCAAGCCACGGCGTGCCGCGAAAAGCTTCAAGGTATTCGGCAAAGCGGACTCCATAGTGAGGATCCATCAAAAACTCACCACGCTGTATGGACAGCACCGATTTCACCATTTGGGGAAACGACTTTACCCCTGACACCCTGGCGATATTTCCATTTTCGAGATAGGTATCGCCAGTCTCCTCAGAGATAGCCATCCGGCCGCAAAGCTCTTGAGCAGCGATGCGAGGATAATTCGGCGCAACCGGGCAGTCCGCATAAAGAGCACCATCCTCCCGTCTCAAGACAGGGGCCGTGGAGAGCAGGCGACCATCGCCTAGAGAATTGAGACAAACGAACCTGTCCGATGATGGAATTCGATCGAACGAATCGATGAAGCTCGCCAATCCATTGAAACTACCCACCACGAAATGCGACAGCTTCAGTACCCACTTACTTTGCCCGAGCTCCAGTTGTTCGCCGGTACAAACAATGTCCGGTCCCAGAGCGATCATGTCGATAGAGCCCGCGGCTCCAGTTTGACGTAACCGAACGCGTGCGGCACAGACGGCTTCATGCGCCTCTTTCATCCGGCGAAGCTCATCGATCGTGTAGGTCGATTCATCGCGGTCCACCAGCCTGGCATGTGTAGCGCAAAGCCAGATGCCGTTATTGATATGTTTGCGTTCCTCCGGAGCCATCTCCGCAACATAGCGTCGGCCACCGGGCGCGGCGGCACATATATGAGCAGCCTCACCAATATTGGTATATGCGATGGGAGATTCGTCACTCGGACCGATGGTGTGCTGGGTACAGCCTGAGAAGGAGCAGGTGTGACTCGCTCGAAAGGCGAGGAATTGCTTCGTCGGTTCGGAAAAATCGTCACGAGCTGCCATTACTTCCATTATCCCGCGTCGTTTGAAGGGATAGGACACGAATAATCCCAACGACCCGTCGTAAACTTCTCTATGAATGCCCTTCCTGGCCAACCCACGGCGAGATGCCCACGCGACGATCGCGGGGTTCTTCTATCAGGCAAACATTACGCTTCTCCGTTGGATGGCCCTTCAGCCCGGACAACACCTTGAGCTTGAGGCTGGAGAAGACATTGACACCGTCAAATCTACCGATAGCGAGCCCGGATCAGCAGAACGACGCCTGCTTGAACAACTGAAGGTACGCTCCAACCGATCTATAACTTTGCGCAGTCCAGAAGCGATTGAGGCAATCTCCAATTTCTGCGAACACCGCGCTTCCAATCCTGACTCGGAGCTTCAATTTCGCTATCTGACAACGGCCAATGCAGGCGTCGAGCAAGGCTGGCCTCTTCCAGAAGGCGGCATCGAGACCTGGATAGAACTACACTGCGGGGGCTATGACGACGAGCTACGGGGCAAGGCTCTGGGAGAGATTCGCAGATTCCTGAAACTGGGCAAACAACCAGAACGTGTCTCGCAGAAAGCATGGGAGGCCCTGCAGCTCATTCTCGATGGTGATGATGAAGCCTTGGGAGAACTTATCTTCTCATTCGAATGGGCGCTAGGCTATGGCGATCCTGATCAGAGTGAAGCCGAAGTTCTCTCCACCCTGGTCAGCCGGGGGTATGGCGCCTCCGCCGCTGAAGCTGCACCAGTATATACACATCTCTTTGCCTTTGTATTTCGGCTGTTGACCAAAGCTGGACCGAAGATTCTGACGATTGAAGGGTTGGCGGCGGAGCTTGCCGCACCAACCATCCCTCTGAACGAGCGCGGCATCATCGATGCCATCAGGGGTGAGATCGAGGCACTGAAGAAGGATGTCAGCGTAATTAGAAAACGCCTCGATCTCCAAGGCACAGAGGTCAGCGCACTAAAGCAGACCGTCGAGATCATCGGCAGGACCTATGGTTTTGAAAATGTCTTTGCCTTGAGCGCCGCCACTCTTTCAACGGACGTGCCTGAACTTGTCACTCCTCGAGCCAACCGTCAGGCTCTTATCGATATGTTCCTGACACGCCTCGAAACAGACGGATCAGTACTGCTTCTCGGCGAACCCGGATCTGGTAAGACACAACTGCTGCGTCTTCTCATCGAGCAAACCCCACGTCGCACCGTATGGCTAAATATCCCGCGGGGTGCAACAGAGGCTCAGGCCAACCTTTTGATCGATTCGCTGATTCGATCCTTCGCACCAGGAGCTACGGGAGCCTCACTCCGGGATCGCTATTCGGCCGGGGTGTCGAATATCCCGGATGCGATTGTTGTGATCGAAGATTTGCCCCGGCTTCTTCCTGGCGGTCCTCTCGCGTCACAACTGCAGACGCTTGCAGCCTGCCTCGGAAATGTTCACTCGGCTCTGCTTCTTTCGAGCTACTATCAGCCTCCGGCCAGCATGGGTAAGAGCCTGGGCAAAGTCAAATTCGATGTTCCCCGCTTTACAGAAGAAGATGCCGTAGAGATATTGGATTCAGCCGGTGTTTCCAAAAGCTTTCCCAAAGAACCCATCAGCCGCATGCTGATCACCCTCTCCCAGGGTCTTCCAGTACTGGTGATGGCGGGGGTCCGTTATCTCTCCGACCGCAACTGGTCGTTCTCAGAAACAGAAATGGAATCGCTATTGCGCGGAGAGTTCGCAGCAGATTACCGCGCAGATGCCGGGACTTTTCTGCAGGTAACGGTTCCGGATGCCGAAGAGCGAGAACTTCTGATTCGCATGAGCTTGGCGATTGGCTCATTCAGCCGAGATGACGTTGCCCGTGTTGCACGGGTTCCGAAAGCGATCCTGCTCCCGGGAGAGAAGGTTGACCGCGCCGCAGGACTTTGGTTTCAAGAGATAGGAAATGGCCATTTCCTGCGCTCACCGTTGATCTCATCCGAGCTCAGCGCCGCCTTAGACCCAAGGACCCGAACAGGTGTGCATTATGTTCTTGCACTTCAGATCCTTGCGCGGAAGTCATTGACGTCGATCGATGTCGTCACCTGTGTCCACCACCTGATGATGGCCGAAGATATGGCATTCGCCTGCAGCGTTCTGATCCAGGCTCACTCCTCCATTCTTGAAATGGAAGGTACACCGGACGAAGACTTTGGGCTCCTTCGAATTTCTGTCGCGGCGGTACTCGCATCGGACATTGATTTAGACCTCCGGTTATACCTATGTTCTCTGGATATTGTGGTACGCCTGAAACAAGGACGTGAAATCGACTCAATGATGAGTACGATGGATCGGCTCCTGACTGCGGCAAAGCACGAAGGATGGGGAACCGTCCTGGCGGCGGGTACTCTGGCGATACATCTGGTTTGGACACGGCCAGCACTCGCGAATCGGTACCTTTTGATGGCGCTTGCGGGAGCAGGAACAGTTCGTTTCCCGGACGGCTCGCCGCTGCCGGTAGGAGAGTATCCACTCGAAGTCATGCTCTGGATGTCAGGTTACAGCGCCAAGTCCGACGAGGAAGCGGACTCGTGGCTAGAAACGATCACTCGCTTCACTCCGGAGCAGGTGGAAATCCTGAAAGCGTCGGAGATGACAGAAGACAATGTCACGATTCTTTGCGATGGATACTGGCACCGCGAATTCCTCAAGCCGGAGGCAGATCGAAATTGGGACCACGTTGCTCAGAAACTTGACGGTGTTGACAGAGCCGCTCGTGTGATCAAGTTCGACCTTCTGGAGGCGGCAGCAATTCGAACCCGCATCATGTTGCTCGCTGAATGGCAACATAGACTTGATGAAGCAGTCACATTGGCTACGACCTCTCTCGAGCATTTCGAGTCTGATGACTGCCGCTTCCTCATCCTTGAGGTAACGGGCCGACAGCTCGGATACGCCGGCAAACGTGAGGAAGCCATTGATTGGCTCGATCGTGCGCTCTCCTGTAAGGCGTACAAGACGGGCCTCTGGCGCAGGAATGTGTTGGTGACGATGGCGGATCTGCACAGCCAGCCTCATCCGAAGAAGGCGGTTGAATACACCACGGCTGCAGTTGAGATGGCGAAAGATGGAGTTCTTGTAGAACCAATCTTTATTGAAACTCTCCTCGAGCATGTCATCGCTTTATGGAACGCGGGCGAAGAGAAGCAGGCCTCCGATCTATTCGCTAATATCCTCAGCCGCCTGTTCGCCATTAAGGAAGACACAGATAGTTGGAAAGGGCTCTTCTACCGTACCTACCATGTGCTGTCCTACTACAGCGACATCGCCCAGCACGGCAAGGAATCGAAGACGTATACGGCTCCGGAACAGGGGCTATTCCTCGCGAACAATGACGTAGCGCACACCTTCTACAAGCCTGAGCAACAGTCATATATATGGATTCGTCAAGCGATGCTCGCAGATGGCGTCGGCGATATTCACGGTGCCGCAGATGCGACGTGGAAGACCGTTCAATACGCTGAGGAAGTGCCGGCCGCGTGGATGGATGTGCCTCTGCCTAGCGTGTACGGAGTACCCGCAACACTCTTGGCTAACGATTTTGAGGGCGCAACCAAGCTCGCGATGCTGTTGACGTCGGCCGAACCGCAGGAGATTCGTCAAAGGCTGGAGGAGAGGGGCCTCGCCGAATGTGTCGCTGAATTCGACAGGGCCCGATCAAGTATTCCGACGGAAGGACAGAAATCTACACTCAGAGTCGTGCCTCTGGTGCCTATCGCAATTAGGCTTGCCTATTTGCAGCTTCGCGGTTGGACGAAAACGGATTTAGAGTTGAGTCTTGCAGGCATTGAGCGCATTATGCCCGCTGATAAGCAGCCAGAAGCTTTTGGGGAGGCGCTGCGTAGGTCATTCCTGGAAGATCAGAATTGGGACGGGCTGCAGGCGGAAGGTTACGAGGCGATGAGGGGCGGACAATACGCCCGGGCGCTCATCCTCCTTATTGGTGCAATGCAAAGAGCACCGCTTATCCAGTCTCTATACCTGCAGACGTACCTTGCGCAGAACTTCGAGCAATGGTTCGGATCCGCGAAGTCCATTTACCGTGAGATAGTGACTCCGATGTTTCGCGCATATTGGGAGCATGTTCTAGCTACCTCAACAGCGTTCCGTACGGGGATGTCCTTTACCACTCGCCAGTTTGAACTGCTCAACGGAACCCCAGACGGGACCAGAAAGTTCTTGGGCGCAATGCGGTTTTGCCTTGGTGCGGCACTGCCGGAAGACACGATGAATTGGCTTAATAGTGCCTGAAGAATGAACGACCAATTGACCTTTCGTGGCTTATCGGGCATTTCGTTCACTATGTCGTCTCAGTGTGAGGTCACTAGCGAGCAACCGCCAGCGCGCCTGAATACCAGTATTATCCGCCGCTCAAAACGCATCAATGAACCGACGCTGGAAGTCGTCCGCCCGAACGATGTCCTCGCTACCGTTGGCGCAGAGAAACGCCAGCCTCTTTGGATTGACAGTATCAGGGCAAAGCGCTCACTGACCACAGCTTGCGTGCAACTCAGGATTGTCCGCCGAATGCGCCCTGAGCTCCGGTGATGCGCCATCCAACCTGGGCAACCTGAAGACTGGCGCCGTGTCGACATAGGGACACTGATCCGGCATCAGCCAGCACGGGCCGTATCGACGCGTGTTTCGCGATTCGCGCGTTTGCCGGTGTGCGAACAGTGTGCCGGCAAAGTCGAGCGAAACTCAGTCGGAACGAGATCGGGAAGGTCGCCGCCCGTCCTGCCTCTGCCCGACAGAGTTCGCTCACTAGGCGTTCGGATCGAGCGCAGATCTCGCATACAAAACGCAGTCCAAAGGCGAACCTGCGCAACGTTCTGGAAGCAATGGCATAAATCAGTTACCACCGATTCGGATAAGCATCAACGCCCGGGAACATGATTTTTTCGGGTACAGGCAAGCGGTAGGGGTGCAAATCGTCGAATGAAGGCGCTCAAGCGTTATAAATTTATCCCGGACCCTGCGGCGTTCATCTGGACCTATCCGTATCTAACCAGATTTCCGGATAGCCGGTTTTACGGCCAAGTGACGTGAACTCGGCCGTAAATCCGCGTGATCTGTCCACTGATAAATAACTTCCGGGTGCCCGACAACCCAGGAACTGACCCATTCTTGAGCCCAACAATGTATGCGAGCAGAACGGCTACCTGTTTGGAAATCCCTTGGTACCGAAAGGGTTCTAAGGCAGCTTCACCATATCGGTCCTGAATACCTTGCCGGTCGCCACCCACTCCTCGTCCCGTTCGTAACCGTCTTTCCGCAGGTATATGTGAATCTTCTCCGGCTCGGGCGGCGGGAGCTGGATGGTGCAGGTGCCGTCACTTCCCGTGAAGCATGTATTCCTCTTGCCCTGATCGATCTGGACATCCATTTCTACGCCGGATACAGGCACTCCGGTGACTCGGTCGGTGACCTCGACACTGAAATGCCACGGCGGCGGAGGCGGCGGAGGACGAAGCGCGAGCCATATAGCCACGCCGGCCACGCAAGCCACGGGCACGCCCAACGCACCCTGCAACTTTTGCCTTTGCGTGAGAGGCCAGCCGAGCGCGGGTTTGAGCTGCGCGGCCGCCTGAGCTGCGTCAGAGGTGGTAATCGCCTGAACCTCAAGCATGTCGGGTAGCGGCGTTTTATCCAGCAGCCACGGCAGGATGGGCTTGTGCAGCGCATTCGCACTCAAATACTCGAATTTGATGTAGTCGGAGTCGCGCGTGCGTTCAGACCAGCAAAGCACGAGCGTGCGCGAGGCGCGAATCGAGCGCTCCAGGCGGTCTTTCCATTTATCGCCGGGGCCGATCGATTGCACATCGAAAAAGACGCGATAGCCGAGCCGGCGCAACTCGTCGAGCAGCGGGGCCACGCGCTCGGTGTCTGCGCGCGAGTAGCTGAAGAACACGTCGTATTTTGCAAGGAGCATAAGCGCTATTGTTGCAGGATCGGCTCGAGCTGGTGGAGGGCTGCGGTCATTCCGGTGCGGTCTCCGTTCTGGACGGCGGTGAAGAGCGCGATCCAGGAAGAGCGGCCACCGGTGAAATTGGGTGAAGTCGAAAGGATCTGAAGCGAGCCGGTAAAATCCCAAATCGCCGCCTCCAGCATTGCGGACTTCGGAAGGAGCGCATTTTCCGTTTGGCGCGCCGCATTCTTGTCTCCAGCGCCCCACTGGCAGGCGAGCTCGATGGTGTCGCGCACGACGGCCTGCGGCCTGGACACTGCTTCGTCGGTGAGGATGGCCATCTGCTGAATACACGTGGGGTAACGTGTGCCCATAAAACTAATTTCCATGATGTTCATTTGAGTTTCAGCCCAATCCTCGGGCAGATCGGCTTTGGTGTTTACTTCAAGCGCTCTCCGAAAGGCTTGGATGGCCTCGTCGAACAAGGGTGGCGCTTTGTCCCCGCCGGCATGCAGCGCCTCGAATGCCAGCGCATCGCCCAGATTCAACTGCACTGCCGCCCAGTATTGCGGCAGATCGGCTTTGGTGAAGACCTCAAGTGCCTTTTCGAAAGCCTGCGCGGATTGAGCAAAGAGAGGGCCGGCTCGACCTCCGCTGGTACGCAGCCCCTCCTGCGTCAACGCCAGGCCGAGGTTGTTCTCGACCCTCCCCCAGTCCTGAGGCAGATCGGTCTTGGAGTAGACTTCGAGCGCGTTTTGATAGGCATGCACCGCCTGATCGAAGAGGGCCGGGGCTTTTTCATCGCTGGCGCGAAGCGCCTCATCCTCGAGCGCGCTTCCCAGGTTGTTCTGGACCTGGGCCCAATCCTGCGGAAGGGCGTCCCTGGTGATCACTTGTTCTGCGCTCCTGAAAGCTTGCACCGCCTGATCGAGGAGAGCGGCGTTGCGCGCCTGGTCGGATCGAAGGGCCTCGTCCATCAAGGCCAGGCCCAAGGCATCCTGGGTAATGGCCCAGCGCTGAGGAAAGTCAGCTTTGGTGTCGACTTCAAGCGTTTTTCCGAAGGCCTGCACCGCAGCATCAAGCAGGGGAACCGCGTTCGCGTCGAGCGCGCGCTGGCCTTCCTGGGTCAACGCAATTCCAAGGTTGAATTGAGTTCTAGCCCATTCCACGGGCTGGTTGGCCTTGTTGATGACCGCAAGCGCTTGATGAAAGGCCTGCACAGCCTGCCCGAATAGCGCAGCTGCTTTGTCGCCGCTGGTGCGCTGCGCCTCGTCCGCGAGCGCGTCTCCTAGATCGTTTTGCGTGGTAGCCCAGTCCTGGGGTAAATCGGCCCTGGTGCGCACCTCGAGGGCGCTGCGATATGCCTGCACCGCCTGATCGAACAGATCCGCAGCTTTGTCTCCGCTCACACGGGTTGCCTCATCAGCCAGTGCGGTGCCTAGGCCGGATTCGGCCGCGGCGCTCTCCCGGCGATCCCCCAGTGAGGCATACTCGCGCACGAGTAACTGGAAATCATCCACGGATTGAGCCAGCAGGCCCAGGCTCTCGCCCGCGGGCGAAACCTCGCCCTCAGTATTGCGCGCAGCGCCCAGATTGGAAACGGCTCGCAACCAGAGCTGGTGAAAACCCGTGTCGCCCGAATGCTTCTTGTATTCAGCAGCCGCGGTAGCTTCCGCATCTTCGAGGGTCTGCGTGGCTTGGTGATACTGCAGATTGAACTGATACGCCCCGGCGGCCTGCTGGCTGTGATCGAGGAGCTGCTGCAACGAACTTCGCTGCTTATCGAGAAGTGCCAGCTGCGCGGCCTGGAGCGCTTTGACCTGCGCCTCGAGGGCTTGCTCTTGCGCATCCTCGGCGTCGATCTCCTGGCGGTCGGCATCGCCGGCCACGTTGAAGAGTCGCGCAGCGTTTTCATAGTGCTTGAGCGCAAGCTCCGACAAGGCCCGTTGTTCAGCCGTAACCTGACCCGATTGCTTTTGGATTCCTACGGCCCATTGCTGTACCTGCTGATCGGCCTGTGTGGCGGAGAAGCCGTTGGCCTGGGCCCAGTCGGCGATGGCTGAGCCGAGGTCAGGCGTGCTGCCTTGCGCCTCTGCGACACTCTGTTTCAGCGCGGCGACCTGCTTTTGCAGGCTGCTCACTTGCAACAGTGTCCGGTGGAGCATGGCCTCAATCTGCGCCGGACCTAGCAAGCCAGGAGAGCCCTTGGGCAACATGGTGACCGTGATGGACGCGGGCAACGCTGCTAGCTGGCCGTCGGCGGGCTGATAGATCACCAGGTTGGCGGCGCCGTCGATCACAATGCGCAGGCCGCCGCGTTCGGCGGCATTCTCTGACACATCCAGCCACGCCTGGCCCTTGGGGTTGGTTACGTCGCGCGCTTCAGTGACGCGGACAGCGCTGTCGAGATAGCTGAGTGAAACACGCACGGTGGGAATGGGCTGAGCAGGCTCGGTGTGCGCATCTGCAACTATTACTGGTACGGTTCGCTGAGCCGGAGCTTTTTGTGCGTCGGCCAGGCTGTGAGCATAGCTAAGGCAAAGTAGCAAAACCGCCCATGAGCCCGGAGCTTTCATGCGGACCTCCAACGTGACGGGTCCGATTGGTCAAGGATGAAAAGCTTTGTTGCTCACGATTATATCTGAAACTCGGCACACGGGTTCTGCCGAAGTCGCGATTGGAAGACTAAGGACTCTTCAGCGCCGACCGGCGCCGCTGCGCAGTCTCGTCGCACTCGGTCAGCATTCTATGCGCAGGATTTGCATGTAGCAATTTGCCGTGGTGTTTCGTGCTCCGGACGCATTACCGGCCACTCGTCAGTTACAAGTTGAGCAACAGCCGCGCGTGGTTTTGGCCCTGGCGGCGCTTTGTCACTGAGGAGGTCAATGATCCACTTGTCTGTAAAGTCGGCTTGTCGGACAAGTGCCCTTGCGATCAACTTCTCAGCAAGGAGTTCTGAAAAAACCAATTCGACTTTGATGGGAAACTGCCTTCGGTTTTGCTGTTTATGAACTTGGCCAAGGATCAGTTCTGAAACGTCGGCCAGGACCAACTCAAGCCGGTGCCCGGGAAAAAACGTTCCTCGGGCATGGGCCTGCATCCGGCCAACAGGCGGCATACACGATGCCGTGGAGATCAGGTTCTATTGGGAATTGAGGGGCGTGTTATTGACGGGAATTCAGAGACATTAAGCGCTGGTGAGAGGCGATGCTCCAAGCTATTTTCAAGCCACTCGCAGATGTGATCCTCGCCGTACTTCCGCACCAGGCACTTGCTCATTACGCATCGCAGCCGCTTTGATCGCGTCAGCATTCGGTCGCGCCTCCTGAACAGACGACTCCAAAGACTTCGAAAGCTCGTCTGGAAGGAGCGAGAGGACCGTCTCCCAGATAACCCCGTCGATCCGCGCATCAATCCTGCAATAGGACTTCGGCACCGCGGCTTCGTCGGTAATTCGCACGGAATCCTGGCTGTTCTTCTGCGCGCGAAAAGTGAACTGGTAGCCTTCGATCTTCTTGAGGTCCTGGCTCAGCAGGTAATAGAGCACCATGTTCTTGGTTCGCTCCACCTTGCCCGCGGCGGCCCGGGCCCGGTCAGTAAGCCGCGCGGACTCGCTCCGGCAATACTGTTCCCGGGCCTCCATAATCCGCACAAAGCGACCGATCCGGTCGACTTTCTCTCCGTGCGCCTCGCAGAATTGCTGGAACCGGGCCACCAGGTCTTCCGAGGCCTGACCTTCTGACTCAACCTGTCCTTCGATCTCTTCGAGGAGTCCGTCCAACTCCGCGTCGATCTCAAAGAGCGAATTCGTTTCGGCAATCGTTGACATGGTTCTTCTCCTACGTCGGGGTTGTCGTCTGCTAGCGTAATCAGGCGGCAATTCGTTCCTGAACGGTGGCTGCTCTGGCCGCTTGGTAGGCATCGCATCGGCACGGGATTGGATTGGATGGCCGCTGTGCCCTTTGACCCATAGCCAACGAATCGTTCGATCCGCATTCAGCAGGAGCAACTCGCGCCACAGTTCCTGGTGTTGCAGGTCAAAGCCACGGCTGTTGCGCCATCCGTAACGTCTCCAGCGGAAGACGAGGACGCGCATTCCGTGGATCAACAGTTCCGAGTCCGAGCGCAACTCGATTCGGGCACCGGCTGGCGTCAGGCGTAGCGCTTGCACCGCGGCGCGCAGTTCCATTTCAGAGACGGTCGACCACGGAACAGATCCGGCGATCTCCTGACGTCTTGTCCCGTGGATCACGATAGCTGCCCAACCGGCAGGACCTGGGTTACCGATGGCCGAGCCATCGGTAAAGATGAAGAATTGCTTATTCATGGGGATGCTCCGTAGCGCGCTACTACCAATGAGCCAAGCATTGGCTACGCCGCGTGCATGGGAACGACGCTGCCAAAGGGCGCTTGGCGACTTCCGGTCGAGGCCCAGATCACCGGGTAATTTGGGGCGGACTCAGGGAAACTCCCATATAGATCGGTCAGAAAGACCATTGTCTGTGGGTGGATCCCGTGCTCATTGATCCAGTCGAAGCAAGGACCAAACTCTGTGCCGCCGCCACCGACTGGATCGAGGTGAAGCATCTCACCGGCCTCGTAGGTATCGACCTTGTGAACCTCAGCGTCGAAGTAGAGAACATGTACCCGCTCCGGCCGCTGGCCTTCGATGATTGATCGGATCTCCGCCTCGAAGAGCCGCAGTTGCCGTGCATTGACCGAACCAGAGCAATCGACGGCGATCGCGATCTCACCCGCGCCCTCGCGCACTACGCCGGGCAGATAGAGCCCGGACCAGATGTGACGGCGGTTGGGCCGCATCCAGCTCGAATCGGCCGGGATAGTGTCGGACCAGAGACGGCGCAACAGTTCCCGCCAATCGACCTGGGCTTCCGCCGCGCCTTCAAGAGTTCGCTTGAGACCGGCAGGGACTTTGCCGGCCTGTTGAGCTACGGCCGCCGCCTGATTGACGGCGATCTCCCAGTCGCGCTCCTGTTCCTCGATGCTTGGCGCATCGTCGCCGGTCTCGGGCGCGTCGATTACCTGGCCGACGCCGCCCTGGCTCTCCGGAACGGACGGTGTCCCTCTGTCATTCTTGTCGCCAGCCGAATCGTTCGATTCGGAGCCTGTATTCTGCTCCGATTTGTTCTGATCATCGGACTGTGGTTGCGCCTCAGCTTCGCGCAGGTTGTAGATCTGCTCGGCGCTCATGCCACGAAAACGTGGGTCGACGAGCACATCGTCTGGCAGACTGAGGCCGGCATCGAGCAGTAGCGGGTTGATCGCATAATCGCAGGCCTCGTTCCAACGCCTGGGGTCGCGCTTGGCCCGCCGGGTGTGATGCTGGAGCGCGGGGTGCATGACCTCATGGGCCAGCACCCCGGCCAGCGTCGCCGCATTCAGCGTATCGACGAACACAGGGCTGTAGCGGAGTACAACCCCGTTGGTCGCCATAGTAGGAATCGCGCGATCTTCTTCGCTCTTCAGCCGGAACAAGAGCGACCCGAAGAAGGGATGATCGAGCAGAAGCGCCGTGCGCGCCTTCCGGATGCGCTCTGCCACCCGAGTTTCGTGTTTCATGCCGCCGCGGGCGCCTCCATGTACGCCGACATATGGTCGAAGATGTTCTCAACCGTTGCAAGCCTCGTCTCGGCCTGCTCGGCCTCACGATTGCGGATCGCCTCATCGATGCGGGAGACGATCCCTGCGGCATCGACCGCCGTCGCCACGCGCAGCAACTCATGCTTCTTGAGATCGTGCGCCGTGTAGGTGCAAAGCTTCTGGCGGGCTTCCTCGGCGAATCGATTCAACTCCGGGTCGTCCGTGACGTTGAGGCGCGGCAACAGTTCCACCAGATCGAAGATGTTCGTCACCAGCGTCGCGTGAAAGCGCGATTCCGGCTCATTCAGCCGGTCCACCATGTGCGAGACCACATCGCGCAGCCGGCTCCAAAGATCCT
>Ga0224555_1000891_pt1 | contig 45016 bp, 45 predicted proteins | sample 714S23034metaG_FD_180687 | JGI IMG/M metagenome (GOLD analysis project Ga0224555, IMG submission 180687) | Peat soil microbial communities from Stordalen Mire, Sweden - 717 S2 30-34 | ecosystem: Environmental > Terrestrial > Soil > Wetlands > Peat | place: Sweden: Norrbotten County, Stordalen...
CACCGCCACCCCCAGGAAGACCGGTGACTTCTTAAATGAACGTACGGCGAAACGCAGGTCGTGCCCAAGATTACCCATAAAATACTAATACTGCCCAATTGTTAAAACGTTACGTCACTTTGGTGGGGCAGACCATCGCCTTTAGTGGTCTGCCTCCTCTGCGGAGCGCTGGCAGACGACATAAACCGATCGTCTGCCCCACCAAGTGTTCTCACTCCCGGGTGATCTGGCGGAAGACCCGGAGCAGATTGCCGCCCAGAAACTTGCGAATGCGCTCATCGGAATACCCTCGACGCAACATGGCATCCGTAATCATGGGGAGATCGCGGACATCGCGCATCCCGCGCGGCAGCGGCGGCCCGCCATCGAAATCGCTGCCGAGCGCGACGTGGTCGTCGCCGACCAGCACTATGGCGCGATCGATCACGTTGACCCACTCGTCCACGGTCATGCGGATTGCATCGGGGATGTCGGCCGGGACCATGGGGAACTGCGGCGCAACGATCCGGTCGAGATCGGCGATGCTCATTTGCGTGCCGCGCGCCACAATGCTCGCCGTGTCCCAAAACGGTTTGCCGGCGTGCGCGGTGCGCCACTCAAAGGCTCTCCGGTTGTGGAACTCGTTGCCAAGCTGGAACCCGATCACGCCTCCTTTGGCCGCAAGCTTCTTCAACAGCCAATCCGGCATGTTCCGGGGAATGTCGTTCACCGCGCGCAGGCCGTGGTGAGTTGCAATCACCGGGTCGCTGCTGGCATCGATCGCCTGTGAGATCGCGTCGTCGGAAGCATGCGACACATCGATCACCATGCCGAGGCGATTCATCTCGTGAACGAAGGCGATACCCCGTTCGTTCAGCCCGTGCCACCTGGCGGGCGAGCAGCAGGAATCCGCATAGTTGCTGGTCCAGTTGTGCGCCGAGAGTTGCACCGACCGAAGCCCGATCCGGTACATCTGGCGCAGAACGCCCAGGTCGCCATCCAGGTCGAAGCTGCCCTCGATATCGAGCACGGCTGCGATCCTGCCGCTCTTGCGAATCCGTTCAATGTCGTTCGCCGTGCGCGCAATGGCGATGGATGCGCTGTTGCGGCCGATCTGCTCGAACGCGCAATCCAGCATGCGCAGCGCCTGTTTGGTCTCGAGACGCGCCGGATAGTAGTCTTCGGTGACGAAGATGGAGAAGAAGAGTGCGCCCAGCCCACCCTCCTTCGCGCGCGGCAGATCGAACTGGCCGTCGGTCTTGCGGCTGCCGATATCGCCGCCGTGATAGAACTCGCGGTCGATCGCATGGACGTGGCCGTCGAATACCAGCGAACTCGCGTGCAGCGCGCGCGCCCGATCCGCCGTCTGCCCTTGCAACCCGAACGCCGCGGCCAACAGATACGCCGCCAGCTTATAATCGTGGGTACCTGGCTTTCGTCCCATGAGCAACTCCTATCGCCCCAAACTGGCCGCCGTCGTAACCACTTATTTCAAGTACTCGCATGCGCAGCACATCGTGGACCGCTTCCTTGATGGCTACGGCTGGAACGGCGCTCACCATTATCCTCCCATGGACTTGGTATCGCTTTACGTCGATCAGGTTGGGGAGAACGATCTCAGCCGTGAGCGTGCGCGGCGGCACCCTGCCATGAAGATCTGCCCCTCGATTGCTGAAGCCCTGACGCTGGGCGGCTCGAAGCTTGCAGTGGACGGCGTGGTGCTCGTCGCCGAGCACGGCAATTACCCGCGTAACGAAAAGGGACAGACGCGTTATCCGCGCCACGAATTCTTCGAGGAGATCGTGAAGGTCTTCCGCGCGTCCGGCCGCTCCGTCCCCATCTTCAACGATAAGCACCTGTCGTGGAACTGGGAGTGGGCCCGCCAGATGTTCGACACGTCCCGTGAGCTGCGCTTCGCCCTCATGGCGGGATCGAGCCTGCCGGTCACCTGGCGGATACCGTCCGTCGAGATGCCGCTGGGAGCGCGCGTCGGCGAAGCCCTCTGCGTCGGCTATGGCGGCGTGGACAGCTACGATTTTCATGGCCTGGAGACCATCCAGTGCATGGTCGAGCGGCGGCGCGGCGGCGAGAGCGGCGTCCAGTGGGTACAGGCCTATCGCGGTGACAGCTTCTGGGACGCGTTGCGCCAACGCGTCTGGTCCCCGACCCTGATGGTGGCGGCGCTGACCCGAAGCCACACGCTCACACCCGCCCGCCAGGGCTTCACCGACGTCTTCCCCACCGATGACGACATGCGCCGGCTGGCGCCGGACCCGGTCGCCTACCACTACGAGCACGCCGATGGCCTGAAGTGTACGCTGCTGCTGATGAGCGGCCTGGTCCGCGACTTCAACTTTGCGGCGTACGTGAACGGCTCGCGCGAACCGTGGTCCACGCAGATGTATTTACCCATGCCGGATGGCCGCACCACGCTCGCAAACTTCTTCAGCCCGCTGGTTAACAATATGGAGAAGCTGTTTCTCACGGGCCGCTCGCCGTATCCCGTGGAACGTACGCTACTCACCACGGGGCTGACGGCCGCCGGCATCGAGAGCTTGTATCGCGGGCAGCAGCGGTTCGAGACGCCGCACCTCGCGATCCACTATCAGCCCGCGAAGGAATCCACGTTCTGGAGAACCTGACCATGCTCACCCGGCGCGCTTTTCTCGAGACTTCTCTGCAAGCCAGCGCGGCTCTGGCGGCCTCTCCCGCCGCCCCGCCGAAACGCATCGCGATCCTCGCAACCACCTACCGGCTTCAGTCGCACGCACAGCAGATGGGCGACCGGTTCCTGGTCGGCTATCCGTATGGTGGCGCGTGGCGGAGGCCTAACGCGCGCGTAGTTTCGCTGTACGTCGATCAGACGCAGGAAGGCGATCTGAGCACGGCCCGCGCGCGCGAATTCGGCTTTCAGGTATACCCCACGATTTCCGAGGCGCTTCGTTGTGGCGGCAAGCAACTCGCAGTCGATGCGGTGCTGCTGATCGCCGAGCGCGGTCGCTCGGAGTTCTTCGAGCAGTGTGTCAAGGTCTTCGACCAGGACCGCCGCGCCATTCCAGTGTTCCACGATGAACGACTTTCGGACAGCTTTGAAAAGGCCAAAGCGATGGTCGATGCTTCGCGCCGTCTGCATTTCCCGATGCTGGCCGGTTCGTCGATTCCCGTGACGTGGCGCTTGCCATCGATCGAGCTGCCGCTGGATTGCGCGATCGAAGAGGCCCTGATGGTGGGTGAGGGCGGCTCCGACGCGACGGATTTTGATGCCATCGAGGGCCTCCAGTGCATGGTGGAACGCCGCCGCGGCGGCGAAAGTGGCGTCCGGGCCGTGCAGTTGATCCAAGGCGATGCCGTCTGGAAGGCGGGAGCAGCGGGCCGCTATTCCAGAGACCTGCTCACTGCCGCGCTGTCCCGTAGCGACACTCCGCTGGGACTAACGGTTACCGACGGCCGGACGCAAGACCTGGTCGCCTCGAACGAGTTGCCGAACCTTGTTAAATCGCCCGCCGCCTACTGCATCGAGTACCGCGACGGGCTGAAGGCCACCATGCTGATGCTCGATGGCGCCATCAAGGATTTTAATTTCGCTGCCCGGTTGAAAGGCTCGCGAGAGATCTGGTCCACCCAGTTCCTTCTGACTCCCGATCCAAACGTCACCTACTCGGCCTGCCTGATCGACAAGGTGGAGCAGATGTTCGAGACGGGTGCAGCTCCCTATCCGGTGGAGCGGACGCTTCTCACTGGCGGCATTCTGGAAAGCTGCCTCACGTCAAAGCTCCAGAACAACGCGCGGCTGGAAACGCCTCATCTTCAAGTGGTCTACCGGGCACCCCACGCATCGCAATTCGCACGTTAAATTGGGAACATGTCGAAGATTCTTGTGATCACGGGTGACGGCGGCGAATCGTACGAGGCGCTTTATGCGGTGCACCGGTTTCAGGAGGAGGGATGGGAACCGGTTGTCGCGGCTCCGTCGCGCCGGCGGCTGCATCTGGTTATGCACGACTTCGAGCCCGGTTGGGACACGTATATCGAACGGCCCGGCTATGGACTGGAAGCCGACCTCGCCTTCGATCAGGTGGACGTCGAGGAATACGCCGCCGTGCTCATATTGGGTGGCAGAGCGCCCGAGTACCTGCGGAACAATGCCAGGGTCCTGGATATCGTGACGGCGTTTGACCGGCAGGGAAAGTGGATTTTCGCAATCTGCCACGGCATCCAGGTGCTGGCGGCCGCGGGGTTGACGGCGGGTAAACGTGTGACCTGCTATGAACACGTGCGTCTGGAAGCAGAGCAGGCCGGCGCAACGTATGTAAGCGATCAAACCGTGTGCGACGGGCGCATCGTGACTGCCCAGACGTGGCAGTCGCATCCCTCCTTCTATCGGGAGATCTTCGCGCAGCTTGCGGGCCGGACCGATGCCGCTCGATCCTGAGGTCGCGGCCCACCTGGAGCGGCAGAAACATCAGCCGCCGCGCTCCTCTTTCGACGTGGCCGGCACGCGCCAGATGATGCGGCAGGCCGCCGCACTGTCGGGAACGGCGCCGCCCCTCGCCCGGATCGAGGACGTGGTCCTGCCGGGGTCGCTGCGAACACGGCAGTATTGGCCGGTTCTCAGAACCGGGCTGCCGGTGGTAGTCTACTTTCACGGCGGCCGATTTTTCAGTGGCGATCTGGAAAGCCACGATACGGTGTGCCGGATGCTCGCCCTTTCGGCCGGCTGCCGCGTGCTGGCCGTGGACTACCGGCTTGCGCCGGAGCACCGTTTCCCTGCCGCCGCGGAGGATACGCGCAGAGCCGTGGAATGGGCGATGCGGGAGGGCGTACCGGTGGGCGTCGCGGGCGACAGCGCGGGCGCCAACCTCGCGGCAGGAGTGGCGCTGGAGCACCGGGGATCGGCGCTCGGAGGCCAGTTACTGATCTATCCGATGCTCGATCCCATGTGCAGTTTGGCTTCGTTTGTCGAATTCGGCGAAGGTTATGGGCCGGGGGCCGCGGACATGAAGCGTGGCTGGTCCGAATACCTCCCGGAGGGAACCGGATTGCGCGACCCGCTGGCATCCCCGCTTGCAGCGGAAGACGTCCGCGGAGTTGCACCAGCCTTCGTCCTGACAGCCGAATACGACACGCTTCGCGATGAAGGCGAAGCCTATGCGCGGAAGTTGGTTCAATCGGGCAACATGGTTCAGGTGCGGCGGTATCTTGGGACGATCCACGGGTTCTTCATGATGCAAGGCATCCTGCAAGTTGCCCGCCAAGCTTTGAACGACGCCGCCGCGTTCCTCCGGGCATTACTCTCTTAACATCGTTAGGTAGACGGCGGCGGGAACCACGAGCAGGATGGCCGCCATTCCCAGCAGCACCGCGCCGTGTTCGGAAACGAACGCGACGGCGAAGGGGAGCAGCGCCTGAAACCTCAAGCCGGCCAAGCTCGACGCGGTTTGCCGCAGAGCCGACTGGAACCAGGCCGAGGTGGCTCCGAAGCAGGCGCCGAGCAGGCTCATGGCGCAGGCGAAAGCGATCACCTGGGCTGCGGTGATCGGACGGCCGGCGGCTTGGGCGGCTTCGCGGCGCGCGCGCATCTGGGCCAGCCACCACACACGGCCGGAATCGGGGACCACGGCGCGCGCGCGCAGTTCTTCCCGGGCGTCGTCAATGGCGCCGGCGATCGCCAGTACATCGGCGCAGATGGCGCAGGCCGCGACATGCTCGCGCAGGCTGGCATCCACCCGGTCGGGCCAGCGGTTCTGGAGAACGGCTGCCAGAACCTCGGACTCCAATTCGCAATCGATGGGCTTCATGGTTTGCCTCCGCGGGGCGCGCGGCCCAGCAATTCGGCCAGCTTCCGCCGCGCGCGAAACAACAAGGGCTTCAAGCTGGTAGGACGCAGGCCGAGGACATCCGCGATCTCGCGGTGCGAAGCGCCTTCGGCATACGCCAGCCATAACATCGCGCGCTCGCGCGGCTTAAGGCGCGACATGGCGCGGTTGAAATCGGCCATACGCTCCGTAGCGCCGGCTCCCTGGCGGGAGGGGACGCGCTCGATATCGTCGCCGACTGGGACGGACGCCGCACGAGCCATGCTTCTGCGGCGAACATCCCGCGCCAGATTGGTGGCGATGCGATACAGAGAATTGCGGCGGTGGGTCTCGTTGTCGTAGGTGGCGGCGGCGCGCAAGAAGCGGTAGAACGTTTCCTGCAGCAGATCCTCGACGAGTTGACGGTCGCCTGTCAGACGAGCGAGGTACGCCCACAATCCGCGCGCAGTCCGGTCGTAGAAGGCGCGGAATGTGTCCTCATCCATCATGAAGCCCGCAGCGGCGTCATCGAGAGCGCTGTCGCACTGGATATCGGTAAAGGCCGTTTCACGAAACATAGGACCGCGCGATTCTGCCGCAATAGCCGGCTACCGGACGCCTGGCAGTGCGGCGCGAGGCGCCGACGATGCCGGTTCGATCAAACCCATTCGCTGGGAGATCGCAAATGAGATTATCGCCGAGATCACGAAGCCCACGCCGAGCGCGATGCCGATAACGCCCAGAGCATGCAGCGACTGGGAGGCGGCCTGAGAGGCGGCATCGGCGGCTCGTCCGCCCACGATGTGCAGGCCGATCCCGCCGGCGATCAGCACCACGCCACCCTGCACGGACCACAGAATGCGGCCGAGCGGCGCGCCCACGCTGCGCGGAGCGGCGTCCAGGGCAATGGGCGAAGATTCCAGGAACTTGGCTCCGGCGGGCGATTGGATGTAGGCGAGCAGATCCTCGTTGGCGGTAAAGCGATCGAGGAGCTTGGTATGGGCGTCGGTCTGTACCTTGGCGAGCCGGCTCCACCTTCTGTAATCGACCAGCGTGCGGATAAGCCAGACGAGCAGGCCAACGGCCATGCCGAAGCCGGCGAAAATGCCGAGACCATTCAGCACGTCCCGCCACATATCCAGGATTTGTGAGGCGGCGTCCTGACGAGAGCGGGGGAGAGCTACTTCGCCAACGTAGAATGACGGATTGCGCGCGATTTCGGGGTGATCGTTCAGAAAGCCTACGAGGGCCGGGTATGGCGCCAGATAGGACTGATTGCCCAAGAGGCTCGGGTCGAGCGCCAGTACGCCGCGCAATGAGGGCGGATAGTGTTCCAGGAGGGCGGACAGGGCGTCTTTGGTCCGTTGAGCGTCGGGCTGCTCGACGGTCAGAATGGACGGAGACCCGGCGCTTGTCTGCGTGCTTTTGGGTGTCTGCCCCCAGACCGGTGACGGCGCCAGGGCGGCGGCACACAGCGCCAGTATGGCTACTCTACGGACGGGGCGGGTTCGGGTTGGTGTGATCATGGCATTCCTCTCTGCCCTATAGTTACGCGGAGAGAGCGAGCAGGTTAACATCTCCGGAACAAACCCTTGCCCGCCGCCGTATCCTAGATTTTGGGAATCACAGGCTAAAGCCTGTGCCACCTGTTTTTTGTAACTTAAGAGGTTCTGGTGGCACAGGCTTTAGCCTGTGAGAACAGGAGGCGTAGAATGTTCTGCGATCGTTGCGGCACCAAGCTTTCCGATCCTGCGAAATTCTGTCCAATCTGTGGCAAAGCGGCGGGTGTCACGCCGTTGATGCCCATCGACAGCCGGATCGCCGGGCATGTCCGGCTGGTAGGCATTCTCTGGCTGGCGCTATCGGCGTTCCACTTGATTCCGGGCCTGATTTTACTGTCCCTCTTCGGGCACGGTATGTGGTTCCAGCCGTTGGCAGTGCCCGGCTTCGTGCACGGGATCTTGACCGTAGTCGGCTGGATGTTGCTGGCCGGCAGTATCCTCGGATTGGTTACCGGCTGGGGCCTGCTTCAGCGGGAGCCTTGGGCACGCGGCCTGGCCATCGTGATGGCGTGCTTGAATCTGGTCCATATGCCCTTCGGCACGATTCTCGGGATTTACACGTTATGGGTGCTGCTGCCCGCCGCCTCGGAACAGGAGTACCGCAGCGTGGCCCGGGCGGCGTAGTCTGAAAGCTGCGGATTTCAGCCTGCTTGAACGCGGGGTCGCATTCGTGCGTCAGTTCAGATAGGCACACGAATGAAGATTATTCTGCTCGCCGGACTTGCCGTCTGCGCCGCCGTTGCGCAGACCTTGACGGAACCACCACCCCTATTGCGTACTCATCAACATCCGGGAGCCGCTTCGGTTCGCGCGTATGCGGACGCCCACGCTTCTGTGGAGGTTGTGGGTATGGCTGCCATGACGGGCCGCCCCGAAACATGGTTGATCGAAGTGCACGACTCGTTTGCCAGCATCGAGGATGTGGACAAGGCACTTCGCCCGCTGGCCCCGTTCGGCGCGATGGTTGAAGGGGAGCAGCCTTCCGGCGACATTCTGGCGGGTTCCAGAAGCCTGATCGCAGTCTACCGGCCGGGCTACAGCTACCGCCCCGAACAAGCCGTGCGGGCACTGCGAAAGGCGCGCTATTGCCAGGTGTCGGTCTATCGGCTGCATCCCGGCAGCGAGGCGGAATTTGCCGAACTGGTCAAATCGCGCCGGATCGTGTTCGACAGCATCAACCTCGACAAGCCCGACATCGCCTACTATGTGCTCTCTGGGGCGCTGTCCGGAACATACGTGTTCCTCGCCCCTCTCGACTCCCTCAAAACGTTCGACGATGGGCTGGCGAAGGTCCCGGTCTATGCGGAAAACGTCGCGGCGGATGCCGCCAAATCCGGCGAGATCGCGCGCGAGTACTTGCTGTTCCGGGTCGAGCCGGACACGAGTTGGGTATCGGACGACTTCGCGTCTGCCGATCCGGAGTTCTGGCGCGGCAAGGCCAAAACGCCGTAAAGTCGACGGCATGTGGAATCTCCACTTTTGTGTCGCGCACGCGTACTGAAGGTCTCTTCTTAGCCGATAAGGCAGACATGGTTCCAGTCATGCCGCGCTGCCTCTCCGCCGCGGAAAAGGAGAGACCCGGATCATGATTCTTTCGCGGACCGTTGGCGTTGCGCTCTGGGTTTACGCGAGCGTGTTTAGCCAGACTCCGCTTCAGGGCTGCCGGCCGGCGTGACCGCCTCTTTCAGTGCATCGGGCAACGCCGGTTTGTTCCTGGGAACATTCACAGCCGGCAGTTCCGCCGCTGCGGGCGCCACGCAGGTAACGGTGAAGGCCACATCGGGCAGCACCAGCCACAGCGCGGTTCTGAATCTGACAATCGTGGCGTCCAGTGCCGCAACCGCCTCCGTGAATCTTGCGCCGTAGTACCATTTGTCCGGCAGCGGTCTGGACGCGGGAGGCTATTCGGGCGCTTGCTGGTGACGAAATTCCACCTCAAGTTATTGAAATTGGAGAACTTCCAAGAAGCCGGCTGAAAGCCGTCCCCAGAGGGGACCCCAGGGCAAGATTGCCCGCCCTCCAATGTCAGGCTAGACTATGGATGTCCGCCAGGAGGCGGTCCCATGAAAGTCATTGCGGATCTCTGCGTGGTTCCCATCGGCATCGGGACTTCCGTATCCAAAGAAGTCGCCGCCTGCGAGCGCGTGCTCGCCGAAGCCGGCCTCAAAACCAAACTGCACGCCTACGGCACCAATATCGAAGGCGAGTGGGACGACGTGTTCGCCGCCATCAAACGCTGCCACGAAGTGGTCCACGCCATGGGCGCGCCGCGCATCACTTCCACCCTGCGCTTCGGCACCCGCACCGACCGCGAACAAAACATTGAGGATAAAATCCGCAGCGTGGAAGACAAATTGCGTTGAATTTCGCGGCAGCACCACTTTTTCGTTGGTGAAAGATGGATAACGACAAAAACCTCTGATACTATATAATCGTCATCCGAAAGGCAGGGTAAGCGATGGAACTGGTTCCCACCCAAGATGAGGTGCTCGCGCTCCTGCGCGAGACCGGAGCCCTGCAAAACGGGCACTTCGAGTGTCTCAACGGCCTGCATACCGACATCAACCTGGAAACGGCGCTGGCCATGCGTTATCACCGCAGCGCCAAAACCCTCAGCGTCGGGCTGAGCCGCAAACTGCGCGCCAACTCCGAACTGCGCGCCCTCATCCCCGAACTGTCCATCGTTTCGGCCACTCCGGCGGGCCTGCCGGTGGCCTACGGACTCTGCGAAGCGTTGCGCGCCGGCCAAGTCTATTGGGCCGAGAAAGACGGCCGCGACGTGCCTATGCGCTTCCGCCAGTTTCTGGAGCCCGTGGCGGGCGAAAAGGTCGTTCTGGTGGACGATCTGCTGCGTTCGGGCATGCTGCTCACCGAAGCCCGCCAGTTGCTGGAAGCCCGCGGCGCACAGGTGATGGCCTTGGCCGTCCTGGTCTATCAGCCGACGCCGCAAACCCGCGGCTTCGGATCGTTGCCGCTTTACTATCTAGCCAAACTGGACGCCACTTATTATGCCGATGCCGGCTCCTGCGAGTTTTGCCGCCGCCATGTGCCACTTCACCAGGTGGGCATGGCCCGGCATGTTCAGGAACACGAGGAGCTTGTTACCGCAAGCCCCCTCTAAGAAAAAGGAGAAAGCATGAGTACAGCCGTAATGACCAAAGAGGTCCTGAATCCATTTGAGATCGCCCAAGAGCAATTCGACATCGCGGCCGATCATCTGAAACTGGATGCGGGACTGCGAGCCATCCTGAAACAACCCAAGAGGCAATTGATTGTTTCCATCCCCGTGCGCATGGACGACGGGCGAATTCAGGTGTTCGAAGGCTACCGCGTGCAGTACAACCTGTCGCGGGGCCCCGGCAAGGGCGGCATCCGGTATCACCCGAACGTCACCCTGGATGAGGTCAAGGCCCTGTCGGCCTGGATGACTTGGAAGTGCGCCACCGTCAACATTCCTTATGGCGGCGCAAAGGGAGGCGTGCGCGTCGATCCCAAGCAGCTTTCGCTCAATGAGCTGGAGCGCCTCACCCGGCGCTATGCCACCGAGATTTCGCCTATTATCGGAACTGATCGCGACATTCCCGCGCCGGACGTCTACACCAACTCCCAGACCATGGCATGGTTCATGGACACCATCAGCATGCTGCATGGCCATACCGAACTGGGCGTGGTCACCGGCAAGCCGCTCAGCCTGGGCGGATCGAAGGGCCGCAACGAGGCCACCGCCCGCGGCTGCCAGTTCACCACCCGTGCAGCCTGCGAACTGAAGGGCATCTCGCTCCCCAACGCCACTGTCGTGGTGCAGGGCTTCGGCAATGCCGGCAGCATCTCCGCCAAGCTGTTGCACGAGGATGGCGCGCGCATCGTGGCCATCAGCGACTCCAAGGGCGGCATCTACAACGGCGCGGGCCTCGACCCCGTGGCGGTCATGAAGTATAAGGACGAGGCCGGCACCGTGGTCGGCTTCCCCGGCTGCGATTTCATCTCCAATAAGGACCTGCTGGAGTTGAAGTGCGACGTGCTGGTGCCTGCGGCGCTCGAGAATACCATCACCATGGAAAACGTGGACCGCATCAAGGCCAAGATCGTGGCCGAAGCGGCCAACGGCCCCACCACGCCCGGCGCCGACAAAGAGCTGTTCGCGCGCGGCGTGCTGGTGATCCCCGACATCCTGTGCAATGCCGGCGGCGTCACGGTATCGTATTTCGAGTGGGTGCAAGACCTGTACGGCTTCTTCTGGACCGAGATCGAGGTGAACCAATACCTGGAGCGGACCATGAATGCGGCCTTCAAGGAAGTCCACGGCACCGCCGAAAGCTATCGCACCGACATGCGGACCGGGGCGTATATCCTGGCCGTCTCGCGCGTAGCCGAAGCCACGCGCGTGCGCGGCATCTTCCCGTAGGGCGAACGGCATAGGCGTGGGGCAGACCATCGTCTTTCGTGGTCTGCCCCGCCCGTTGCGTTAACTGGGCTGCAACCAGGCTGCACTGTGGCCGGCGCCGTTGCGACCGGCTGCCTCAGGGTAGTGCAGTTTTCAAGGCGACGGACCGCACCAGAATTCCGGAGCCGCGACTCGCCGAGGTTAACCCGCGGGATATCGTTGCCACTGCGCCGAAGGGAGTTTTTCACGCGGCCGCGTATTCCCGCTTAGTGAGGTCGATCTGGCAATTGACTCGAAGTTCCGAGCGGCCTCGGAGTTCGAGATCGAGAATCCGTCGTCCAAGTGGATGATGGTCTGGAACCACAATCCGCTGATGAAATGGTTCAGAGGTTTCCAGGATGATATGACTACCGACCTGGTGCATGGTCGTGTACTGCCATCGCCGACATAGGGTGCCGGCAAGGTGGGTGCCCGAGACGTCGCGTGGTACCCTCATGCTACAGAAAGGACTTCGTCCCGGACAAGGTGCAGCCGGACCAGTTCGGGCCGCTTCCGATCAAAAAAGAACGCGCTCGTCGCCTCGATGACGTTCCTGCGCAACTCCTCCCAGGTATCGCACTGCGTAAAGATGTTCTCTGTCAGGCATTCGGCGCAATAACCGCCATCGGGCTCCTGGACAACCTCAAACACCAACTCCGCCATACGTCCATGATACGGCATCATCCGCTTCCGGGTGTCCCGATCTCCAGCGGCAAAAGTCGCAAGGGGCAGATGCCCAGCCGTGTGCCCCTGCTGCAGCTCGCTTCGCCGATATTGCTCCGTGCTTGCGGCTATGTGAAACTGGTTCTATGGAGCGCGACCAAGTCATTGCCGCCCTCAAAGCGCATGAACGGGAGATCCGCGCCGCGGGCGTGTTGAGCTTGTCCCTGTTCGGCTCGGTAGCGCGCGGGGAGGAGTCCGCTCACGATGTCGATCTGGCGGCACGCCTCGGCGAGAATTTCTCGTCGCCCGGCCTGGCCTACCTTCAACGTCTCGAAGATCTTGAAGCACAGTTGGCCGGAATCCTAGGCTGCAGAGTGGATGTTATCGAAGAGCCTGTACGTAAAAGGCGCTTTCAAACTGAAATCGACAGAGACCGCGCCGTTGCCTTCTGACAAACCTGCACGCCGCCTGCGAGACATCGTTGAAAACGCGCAAGCTATTCAGCGTTACACGGCCGGTATGAATGTGGAGGCGTTCCGCGAAGATCAGAAAACCTACGATGCGGTTGAGCGCTGCCTCGAACGAATCAGCGAAGCGGCGGCCAAACTGGGTGACTTGGCCCCGGCTCTCGTGCCGGGTCAACCATGGCAAGAGATTAGGGCACTCGGCAACCGCTTGCGTCACGAGTACGATGCCATCCGGGAGGACCGGCTTTGGGACATCGTGCAAATCGACCTGCCACCGTTGTGCGCCGCCTGCGAGGGCGCATTGCAGCGGTGGCAGGAACGGCCGGGTAGTCCGCCCCTAACGTAGCTCCAGCGGCGTCAGGACCCCATTCCTCTTCACCGCCAGCCGGATGGGCCGCGGGCTGCCCCTTGCGGGCACGCTTACCTCCACCCAAAGTTCCTCACCCGGCGCCCGGCGCGAAGGGTCGGGAACATGTTCGGGAATGAAGAACGCGACCGGTTCGGCAATCGTCCACTGCGCGCCGACCGGTACGATGTGCACGGTGCCGGCGGGGTCCGGCGTCGCCACGAGGCGGCTTTCGACGGCGGAGAGGCGGGCCGACGTCCACTGCCCCGCGTCCGCAGGGGCTTCCACCTGCAGCCGCAGGCTCACATAGCGTCCGCGAACGAACAGATTCGGATCGAAGGGCACCGCCTTGGCCCAAACGCGCGGCAACCGCTCGCGATCCATGGCGTATTTGCCCGCCACACTCAGCACGATGAGACACTGCAAAAGAGCCACTGCCAAACCGCGATACACCTGTTTCATAAAGCCTCCTCCGACATCCGCGGCAGCGACATATGCGCCAGCAGCCGCCGTCGCATTCGCTCCAACGCCCAGCCGCCGCCCAGAAACAGAAGGCCGATCCCGATCAGACTTGCGGAGCGGCCCAGCTTGTCCATGACGCTCGAGAAGTAGAACGCCAGCACGGTGACGGCCAAGCCTGCGACCGCCAAGTTGACGCGCTCGGCGCGTCCATCGCGGATGCCCCACGCCGCCAGGCCCGCCGCGCCGACCGCGCACCAGGCGTACGTCGCCAGCGACGTGTGCGGCGCGTTGCCGCAAACCGCCAGCCCCAGGGTCCAGACAATGGCGGCTCCGTTCCAAACCGCCCGCCGGCTATCGAGCGCTACTGCGGCCAGCAGCGGGACCAGCAGCGCCACCGCCCACGCCGTCCAGTAGGCTTCCGATCCCCACGCCACGTCCCCGCGCTCCCACACCCCAAACGACGCCACGATGGCCGCAGCGGGCAGCAATGCGAGCCCGCCCAGCCACATCAAGGCCTTGCGCAGCGGTCCATCCGCCGCCGAGCGGCGCGCGCCCAGATAGGCGAAGCTCAGTGCGCAGATGCCCACCCAGATAGGCAGCAGCGAGCGCAAATTCGCGAACGCCACGCGTTCGTCCCACTCGCCCGCCAGCCACCAGGGAAACAGTATGGCGCACAGCGCGCCTTGCGTCCAGTGCCTCAATAGCAGCCACGCCAGCGTGCAGCCGATGGCCCACAAGAGCACCGCCGCCGGCCAGTGTTCGTTCAAGTTGAAGACCTGTCCCGCCAAGGCGATGGCTGCGCCCAGGGCCACGCTGCCGACCGTGTGCAGCGCCACGGAAAGCCCTTCGAAGCGGCGCGCCACCGCGGCGCCGCAGCCGTGCAGAACCGCCACGGTCGCCGCCAGCAGCGACATGCGGCCCGCGGGCGATAGCTCGTCCCAATGCGCGGACACGAACAGCAACACGCCGGCAGCGAGCAGGATCGCCCCAAATGCCAGCGCGATTCGAACGGGCCAACCGAGGCCCTGTGCGCGCGACCGGGTGCACTCCCAGGCGCGGATGCGGCTTGCGCTATCGGCATCCAGCAGGCCCGCGGCGTTCCATCGGTCCAGATGGCCTTCCCAATCTTTTGTCATGCCCACTACGATGGCACGTTTCGAGCCACGCAGCCGCAATTGTGGAATCAAAAGCTTGGCCCAACCGTGCCGCGAAATCCCGCCGGAGTAAAGTACATTTTCTGTATGATCGGCATACAGCCGGCGCGCAGTGCGCCCAGCTGACCTCCGGCCTGTCCACGTCTTTTTGCTTTGCGATACAATGCCCCGAGGAGGTAGTAAATGAGATTCTTACCTGTTTGTGCGGTTTTTCTGGCATTAGGCGCCGTCCAAGCCTTTGGAGCGGCGGCCGATGGCAAGGCGGTCTTCGACGCCAAGTGCAAAATGTGCCACAAAGCGGACGGCGCCGGCATGCCGGCAATGAAGATGCGGGCGCTGGGCTCGGCGGAAGTGCAGGCCAAGTCGGATGCGGACCTGAAGAAGGACATCATCGCGGGCAACGGCAAAATGAAAGCGGTAGCCATCAGCGAGGCGCAGGCGACCGACGTGGTGGCCTTCATTCGCACGTTGAAGAAATAGACGGCGTCAAGCGGCAGCGTGCGCGGCCCGGCGCCAGGCGGTTTCGTAGCCGCGCACCATATGAATGGCAAGTTCGTCGAAGAAGCGCCCCACACGGCGTTCCGCTTTTCCCAGAGTCTCGTAATGTTGCTCGATCTCCGCTTCGTGGCTCGCCGATAGCCAGTGGCCCAGGTGCTCCGGAATGCGCTGGTCCCGCTCACGCAACTCGTTTGCGGATCTCTCGAAGCACGTTGGCGGCGATCTGCTCCTGGTGAGCTTCGATTATGGCAGTCGTGTCTCGAACCGTTGCCAACGGGTTCGCCTGGTTCACTGTGTCGGGGATGCCTGACTGCGACCCTCAGGGAGCGAGCAGCGGGGCGGGCGCCCCGCCCCGCTGACCGGCGCCCATGGGTTCGCGCGAGGTGCGCCATCTTGTAAGCTATGCTGTAAAAAGGAATGTCCCGCACGCTGCTAATCTGCCTCCTCGCCCTCCAGACGCTGGCCTGCTGCCAGGACGTCCATCCCGTCACCGGCCGGCAGACCGCGCCCGTCATGGGCATGGGCGGCGCGGGGTGGCTGGTGCGGCCCGAGCGCGAGGCCGAAGAAGCTCCGGATGCGGCGCTGGATGCTATCGGCATTGACAAAAGCGCGGTAGTGGCCGACATCGGCGCGGGCGTCGGCTACTTCACCTGGCGCCTGGCCGCCCGTGTCGGACCGGAGGGCAAGGTCTACGCCGTCGACATTCAACCAGCCATGCTCGGCCGGTTGCGCCAGAACATGGCCGAGCGTAAGCTGTCGAACTACGAAGCCGTGCTCGGCGCAGAGGACGATCCGCGCCTGCCGGCCGGCCGCATCGACTTGGCGCTGCTGGTGGATGTCTACCACGAGTTTTCCCAGCCGCAAGCGATGCTGCGGAAAATCCGTGCGTCGCTCACCCCCGGCGGCCGCATGGTGCTGCTCGAATACCGCAAGGAAGATCCCCAGGTGCCCATCCTGCCGGCGCACAAGATGAGCGTTGCGGAAGTGAAGGCGGAGATCGAGCCGGAGGGTTTCAAACTCGAGAAGAGCTTGGAAAGCCTGCCGCGGCAGCATATCCTGATCTTCCGGAAGAACACGATGTGACCCCGCCGTTTCAATCCATCGACCGGCTGACGCGCCGCTTTCTGTTCGTCGCCCTGGCCCTGGCGGCCGTGCTGGCGATCGGCACGGTGGGCTTCATGCTCATCGAGCGCTACTCTCTCTTTGACGCTTTCTACACCACGCTGCTGACCATGACCACGGTCGGCTATGGCGACCAGTTGCACTTTCCCGGCCGCATTCTCAATTCTTTCCTTTTGATCGTGGGCGTGACCACCATCCTGGTAGCCATCGGCGCAATTACTCAGACAGTGATCGAAGCGGAATTCGGCGAGCTAATAGGCAAACGGCGGAATAAACGCATGATCGACAAGTTACAGAATCATTTCGTGATTTGCGGCTATGGCCGGGTGGGCCGCGGCGCAGCGTCCGAATTGCAGCAGGCGGGCGTGCCGTTCGTTGTAGTGGATATCGACCACGACCGGGTGGAGAAGGCCATCGCCGCAGGCATGCTGGCGGTGGCCGCCGATTCCACGCGCGACGAAACGCTGCGCGCCGTGGGCGTGGCCAGGGCCAAAGGACTGGTGTGCGCGCTGGCGACCGACGCCGACAACCTCTTCGTGCTGCTGTCGGCGAAGTTCCTCAATCCGGGAATTTACGTGGCCACCCGCGCCGCCGAAGACAGCGCCGAAGAGAAGATGCGCCGCGCCGGCGCCGACGCGGTTTTCGCCCCGTACGCCATCACCGGCCATCGCCTGGCGCAGGCCTTGCTGCGTCCGCACGTGGTGCAGTTTCTGGATTTCACCACGCAGGCGGCGGGGCTGAAGGTGGTGATCGAGCAGGTGCGCGTATCCGGGCGGAGCGACTTCGTATCGAAGAGCATCCGCGAGATTCAGATCGGCCGGCAGTTCGGCGTGATCGTACTGGCCATCCGCAAAGGCGATGGCGAAATGGTGTTTAATCCTCCGGCCGACACGGCTATCTCCGCGGGCGATTACCTGATCGTGATGGGCCAGCCGGATAAGCTGCATACGCTGGAGGGCATGTTGGCCGACACCATCGCCGGAGGGCGCGCCTCGGTAGCATAGGATCTGGGAGTCCAAAATGGAAATCCCCGTTCACGGCCCTTCGCGGCGATCTGTCACGCACGGCAGTGCACTCTGCGCTCTCATGGTAATGGGGATCGGCGGGTGGTTGACGCCCGCGGCCGAAGGAGCAGATCCGACGGAGATCGTCCTGCTTGGGACTCTCCACGGCGCGCATAGGAAGAACGCGCGATACTCGGTCGATATTCTGCGCGACATGATCGTCGAGCTGAAGCCCGCAGCCATCCCGATTCGAGCTCCCGCCGGCCATTTGGCGGGCAGCCGAGCGTTGTAAAGGAGCGGATTGCCAGCCGGTTCGCGGGCAACGAGAATGACGCGGCGAACGCTGCCGCGGACGCCCTGAGGATTGCTGTGGTCGCGTACGATTCGTCGCAAGCAAATGCGCTCATTGGGGAGCGGCGGCGTGGAGGGTGACGGAACCGGTGACGCCAGAGCGGCGGTCCAGGACGACGATGCGGATGGCGCGCAGGTCAGAGCCGGGTGGCAAATCCTCGGCAAAACCGATGCCGTTTTGGAAGTCCTTATCGCGCTGCTTGAGCCGTAGCTCTCATTGGAACCGGGGAGAGCTTTCGGTAAGCCCGCGTACCCTTGAGCAACCTTGCCAGTATCGGGGCCGGCGGGTTCGTGCGCTCCACCGCTTCCGCGCCGACGAGGCGCCGTTCGGCCGCCGTGGGCCCGAAGCTGAGGCTCCTCTGCGCCCACGGACTGCTCAAAAAGGTCCCCAAAACTCGCCGCCAGGTCACCTCGAACGGCCGGCTGGCCATCACCGCCGTCCTCACTATGGACCGCACCAGTATCGCGCTCCTTAACAAGGCGGCCTCCTGACCTTTGGGTAGTGGGTCAATTTGCGTAGCATCGCCTTGGAGGGCGGCCAATCTTGGCGGGCAGGATTGCCCGCCTAGATCAGTTTCGCAGGCGCAGGAAGAACCAAGCCATGCCGGTTACCAGTAAGAGCGCGGCGCAGACGGGCACCGGTTTCAGCGCCGCCATGTGGCGGTTGAGGCGCGAGAATAGCAGTGCTAGGACGGCGATCAGGGCGATCTCCGCGACCGCCGCACCGGTCAGCACATAGGTGGCGCTGTAACCGGTGGTGCGCAGGAATAGCGCGAAGTAAAGGCCGTGAAATGCGCCCAGGACCGCCACGATCAACCAGCGCATACCAGCTTTGGGCAAGGCCAGGATCTCCACCGCGAGGTAGGCGACGGTCAGGCCGGCTGCCGCTTCCACGAAACGCGCTGGCGGCTGCCATGCCGTGCGCGGCACAACGAGCGCGGCGGCTATCTGGCCGGCCAAAAACATGACAGTCAGCAGGATCAACTCGCGGCGGCTGCGCGCGGCCACCACCAGGCTGGCGAGAAACAGGATCTGCGCGGCGCCGCCCAGAGATCGCAGGGCGCCGCCGCCGGACTGCGTTATAGCGGTCTCCAGAGCGGTGGGCGGCCGGAAACGCAGCGTTGCGCGAGGGAATGAGATATCGAAGAGAGCTTGATCGCGCTTGCCCCCGTTTTCGACGCGCAGCAGGTGTACGTGGTTCGGCACGGTCACTGCGTGGAACGTACACTCGACATCCAGGGTATCGACCGGAGCGGCGAATTCGTAATCCGCTGTACACACGTAGGCGCCGTGCGCGGCGTCCGCCCGGCACGCGGAGTTCAACAGTTGGGCCGGCCGCCTGCCGCTGGAGAAAACGATATGCGCGAAGAGCGAGTGCGCGGGATCCGCGACATGCGGCATTTCGTACAGAGGCAGCCGGAACTCATAATGCGCCAGCGTTCCGCGGATGGACAAGTCGCCGGAACTCATGCTCATGACGTGCGCGAAGGCGGGACAGGCGAGGAGGGCGAATCCGGCCAGGACTCTCATGCGGGTGCGTCGGGCACGGCGTGGACCTGTCCCGCGACCAAGCGCTGCTGGCGGATGCGCCGGTAAATGACACGGATGAAAGCCAGCACCGGCACCGAGAGGAACGCGCCCGGAACGCCGGCGAGCTCGGCGCCGGCGAAAACTCCGAATAGCACGAACAGCGGATCCAATTGCACGCCTGCGCGCATCAACAGCGGAGACAAGAGGTAGTCCTGGAAGATGCGGTAGACGACCACGAATATGAGCGCGCCCAGAAACGGTCCGCCGCTCACCGCGGTGACGATCACGACAATGGCGGCGGCCGAGACGGTTCCGATGGTGGGGATGAATTCAAGCATTCCCGCAAAGGCGGCGAGCAGGATGCCGAAGCGTACGCCCAGAATGCCGAAGAAGATGGAGTAAGACGTGAAGGTGGCCAGCGACAGGATCAGGAGGGCGCGCATATAGTGGGCCAACAGGAGGTTCACATCGGCCAGCAGATCGTCCATCAGGGCGCGCCGCCGGTCGTCGTCGATCATCTCCAGGAAGCGCCTGCGCATCTCGCGGCCATCCTTTAGGAAGAAGAAGCCGAGGATGGGGACGATCACGACATAGGCAAGGTTGCCGGCCACACTGAGTATTCTGGCGCCGGCGCGCGGCAGAGAGGAGATGATATCGCCGGAACTCCTGTCGAGCTGCGCTTGCGCCTTCTGCACGATTTGCGCTTTGAAGGCGTTCACGCTGGCGGGAAGGGAGTCGCTGGGCTGCTCAAACCTGGAGAGCATGGCGGGCATGGATCTGGCCAGTGCATTGGCCTGTTCGATGACGCGGGAGCCAATCTGGGTGATGCCGACGAAGAGCACGGCGAGGAAGATGAGGTAAGCGATGGCCAGCGCGGGAGTGCGCGTGCGTTTGCCGGGCAGGAAGCGGTCGATGACGTTGACCAGCGGCGCGAGCAGGTATCCGAATAGCAGCGCGACGATGAACACAAAGACGGTGGTGCGCATTAGGTATACCAGGCAGAGGAGGATCAATACGAGAGCGGCGGTCCAGGTGTAGCGCGCGGCGCGCGCGTCAATGCCGAGCATGATGGCCTGTAGGCATTCTAACGTGGCGCGCGCGGTTGTGCGTGCCGCTCCCGCGTTTACGCGTGCCGCCCCTCTGCGGCACATGTATGGCATTAAGCGGAACTACGGGCGTCCCCCTGATTGGCGTAGCGCTTGCCCCTCATCCGGAGTCGTAAACCAATTTCCCCGGCCGCTCGTTCGGGTTGCGATTGACCCGCCCTACTGTTGCACCGTGAGGATTACCCAGGCGGGCGACTGTTGGCCGCTCAGGGTGGCAATCACCGGGAAATCGCCGTCGGCCAAGCTTCCTGGCACCTGGATGGCCACCTGATACAGCCCGGCCATTCCCGGCGACAGTGCGACCCCGTACAATTGTGCCGCGATGCCACCGACGGTCACGGCGACTCCATCGACCACGTATGGCCCGCCCGATACTACCTGGCCGCTGGGGGCCGCAGGAGTGGTGGGGCCGAACCCGGTTCCCCACAGAATGATCGCCTCGCCCGGCTTGGCGGGTACGGTGGGCGTCTGTAATGCCCCGTTCTTCACTGCATCGGAGTAGTCCAGGTGAGTCGCCACGGCGGCGTTGCCGGGCCAGAGGAAGAATGCCGGCTGCAATGCGTCCGCGGTGACCGCGAAAGGTACACTGGCGCCCGCCGCCGTAGTCACCGTGACCTGCATCGAACCGGCTCCCAGGTTGGGAACGAGCACGTTGATCTGCAAGGGAGTGACCGCTACGACGTAGGCCGGCGTGCCGCCAATGTCGACGGTCACACCGTCGAGTTTAGTGGGCAACTGGCCGCCGACAATGGCATTGCTCCAGGTATCGGAGAAGCCGGCGGGGGCGAAGTTGGTTCCGTAGATCGAGGCGAAGGTTCCAGCCGCAACGCCGAGCTGCGCGCTGGCCGCGTTGGAAACGCCGCCGATCGTGGGCGTGCTGTTTGCCGCAGCGAACTGGAAATTCGGCCCGAAGTCGCCGTACAAACCGGTTCCCGCCGGGAAGTAACCGGGCTCGACCAGTGAAGACGATTCTCCAAAGCCGGAAGTGTTACAACTACAGTAGGCGGGGTTCACATAACTGATCGCGGCGTTCACCTGCACGGTCGTGGCACTCAGCGGCACGTCTGCCGTATAGTAATTGTCGCCGGAGATCCCGGCAATCGCGTAGGTGTCCGTCGTATTGAGCGTGATCGGATTACTGAGCGCAGCATAGCGGAAGAATCCGGTCAGAGGATCGGATGCGGTCACGGTAGTCGAGGCCAGAAGGGTATGCGTGGTGATGTCGTATACTCCGACCGGAGAGTCCTCGAACGTCTCGGCCGCACCATTGGCATTGGAATCGTAGAAGCCGAGCTGAGTGATCGCGATCGGACTGTTCGCCTGAAATTCGAAACCCAGGAGATAAGTTCCCTGTGAGTAGTTGAAGCCGCTGCCCAAGCCCGTTACGGTAATGGCGACTGTATCGGCTCTGGCCGTACTCGCACCCCCCCAAGCCGTGAGCACCAGCGCTCCGATCATCGATAATCTCATGCACGTCATGGATCGCGTGATACGCATCTCAGTTTCCTCCAGTTGTGGCCGTTCGGCGGCCCCTATTGAATACGGCGCAGTAACCGGTCAAAACCCGACAAGCACATCTGCTTATCCTGGTTGGCGGGTTTTAGCTCCGGCCTGACGTCCACACCCGATAATAGGACATTCGGGTCCGCTTTGGCCGGCCGCAGTACCGTACTCTTCTGGAGCGGCAGGCGGCCGGTGAGGAGGCGATTAAGCAGAAATCGAGCAGCTTCGCGTTTCCCGCTTCGAGGTAAGCAGTGCCGGCAAGCGTTGTGATGCCTGCCAACATCGGTCCGTCTTCAGATAGGAATCCAAAAGCTGGAGGATTCGTCGCCAGAAATACGATGGCTACGGTAAATCCAGAGCAGATCAGGTACACCAAGGAACGAGCGATTCTGTCGAGATCAATTCCAAAAAGAATCAGGTTTGTGAAGCGGGCAGAAGCTTCGCAGCCAGCGCTCCCAGAGCGACGCCGGCTAAAGCGCCAGGCCCCCCTCCAAGGAGTGCCCCAACTATACCGCCGATGATGGCTACCGATGGGCTGACATACCGCCCGAAACGGGGCTTCCAGAGGAGTCGGGAAAAAAAGAACAGCCGTCCGGAGTAAAGACAACGTACCGGGCAATGCTGCCATCGCGCAGTAGAGACAGACAGGTCCATGTGGACCTTTTACCAGTGGGCCTTCTAAGGCGGCCTGAGAGGCCGCCGCAGGCCGGGGGCCTGCCCCACGAAAAGCCCAGATTCCTCCCTGTTGTAATACACCAGTTGTAATACACCAGCTAAGCGGCGGGCGGGGGCGCGGCACGTTCGATGCGCACGCGGGCGATACGATTGCGCTCCATCTCGAGGACGGTGTAGCGCCGCCCGCCGTAATCCACGTGTTCGCCGGAATGCGGGATGTAGCCGAGGCGGTAGAGCAGGAATCCGGCGAGCGTCTCGAATCCGGCTTCGGCTGGGATGTCGATGCCGTACTCGGTTTCGAGGTCGCGGATGCGGGTGGCGCCGTCGAGCGACACTTCGCCCGGTTCCGCGCCGGCCGGCCCGCCGGTATGCGCCTGGCTCTGCTCGTCGTACTCATCCTGGATGGGGCCGACGATCTGCTCCAGCACGTCTTGCACGGTGAGAAGCCCGGCGATGGTGCCGAACTCGTCCACAACCATGGCCATGTGAGAACGGCCCTGCTGAAACTCGGCCAGCATCTGGCCGACGGGCTTGGTTTCAGGGACCACCAGGTGCTTGCGCAGCAGACGCGGGATGCGAAACGCCCGACTGGGACGGCCCACGCGAATGGCTTCGCGGCGCTCCTCCCATACCGGGAGCAAGTCCTTGTAGTGCAGCAGGCCGACGATCTGTTCGGGCTTGTCCCGGTAGACGGGAAGGCGCGAGTGCTGGTGCTCGATCATGGCGTGCAGGACCTCATCGAGCGTAGCCTCGAGCGAAACCGAGACGATATCGTTGCGCGGGACCATGATTTCGCGCACGGAGAGTTCGCTCAGATCGAGCACGCGGTGGATCATGTCCTCCTGCGCCTCGGGCAGGTAGCCGAGGCCGCGGCTGGAGGTGACGATGAGCTTCAACTCCTCCGCCGAATGGCCGCCAGAGCGATGATGGCCGCCGATGCGCAGCATGTTGGTAATGGCGCCGCTGGATTTTTCGATCACCAGCACGAAGGGGAGGGAGATGCGGTAGAAGATCAGCAGCGCGGGCGCCATGGTGACCGCCAGGCGGTCGGCGGTGGCGATGGCCAGATTCTTGGGCACGACCTCGCCGACGACCACGTGCAGGTAGCTGATGGCCAGAAACGCCAACAGGAGGCTGGCGCCGTGGACGATGCTGGTAGCCGTGGGCCCCCAGTCGGGATGGAAGAACGACTGGATGATGCGGAAGAGCGTTTCTTCGCCGGCCCATCCGAGTCCAAGGCTGCTGAGGGTGACGCCGACCTGGGTGACGGAAAGCAGCCGTGCCGGATTGGCGAGCAGGCTGAGGGCCGTCTGCGCGCCGGACTGGCCTTCTTCGGCAAGCTGCCGCAAGCGCGAGCTGCGTACGGTGAGCAAGGCCACTTCCGCGGCGGCGAAGAAGCCGTTCAGACCGATCAGCAGCGCCACCAGAATGAGGCGAAATCCCAGGTACGATTGGGTCATGGACGTGGCCGGGGCCAGAATTTCATTTTAGGATGGTGCGGGCGGGATTTTCACAATTAAACGCTAACCATTTTGCCGGCCGGTGCGTCTGTATAAGTAACTCCGTTACACCTGGCGGGCGCAACCACAAGTATCCCCAAGTTTGCGCCCGCATTCTTCGCGGACAGGCTTTCGGCGGTTCGCGGTCAGGCCGTCCCACCGGCGGGTGCGCGCCACCGAACCAGGAAGAAATGGCGGCCGCTGAGAGCGCACCGGACGCCTACTCCGCCGGGTGTTAAACGGTTTTCGGGGAACCGCTCCGTTACGGTCGCGGCTCGGTAATGGTCGCGGCTCGGTAGCGGTCGCGGTGATTTCGCAGGGCTTACTGAGCTGGGCCTCTACGGTTGGGGAACTCGCCAAGCGGCTCCCAGTCCCTCCGGGGATGGCCGGCGCGGCGGTCTTCTGCGGTGGGCAGCCTCGTCTTTAGCCGCGGCGCGCGCGGTCGCGCAGGTACGCATCTCCTCCTCGGTAAAGGTGAAGGCTTGCGCCTCACTGGCTTCGTCGCGGCGCTCCAGTACGCTTCGGCACAACAGGGGCAGTTCCTGGATCTGGATGCCGTATCTCCGGATCAGAGCGAGATCGGCCCTGACGGTAAATGGCGTCCGCATGCGATCCACGGCGATGCCTTCGAAGGCGAAGACCCGGCATCCCAAATCCTGGGTGAAGCCGGTCAGAACGAATTGCATCTTTGCGCTCCTTCCAGAGACTATCTTCGACTCTTTAACCGGACTCATGGCGGGCGTCATGCGCGCCTCGGCGGGTTATTGTTGCAAGTGGGTCCGTACTCGTGAACCAGGCGATCCTGGCGGGCCGTCCGCCGCGACGGATCGCAAACCTCGAACACAAATCCGGCGGGCTTGCTCATCATGAGCGGGGATTCATCTTCGCCGAAGTGCGTGAGGAGGGCGCCGCGGATGTCGTCGGTTTGGCCGATGTAGAGCCATTTGAGCGCATTCGAAATTCCATAGACGCCCGACGCCATGGGTGCATACGTCTGGATCGACCCTGGAACGAACGGCCGCGGAATCAGATGCTCAAAGGGCATCCGATGTCCTTCGTGCGGCTGCCGTGGCCATCGAGGGGTGCCTCACGCGGTGGCCCCATTTCTTTTCGAAACCGGCGCGCCCTTGGCGCGATCCGACATTTGCCGCAGGCGTTCCACCAGCTCCTTCCCGGCCCTCACCTCGGCGGGGTTGGATTTGTAGCCGGGCAAGCGGGGATCGATATACTGTCTGCGGAATAGTTGATCCGATGCCAGGCCAGTTAACAGATCGAGTTCCTCTGGGGTAAGTTTCACGGTGATTACTGTCATTCGACTGTGCCTATGGTCTGCGGCGATCACGAGCGTGAGACGCCAATACCGCGGTACTGAAGATGAAGGCGGCGATGAGGCAAGTTACCTTCATAGTATGGTTGACTCCCGTTGACTTCCGGCGCGCAACAAACATAGCAACCTCCCGGTTGTCGAGTAGCCTAAGAAGTCGGAATCAGATCGCCTGACTTAGTTCAGATGACCCGCGAGTGGGCAAAGCGCTCAGACGCTTACCATTGTACATGAACCCGAATTTACTTGTCAAGCAGCGCCTTCCATGCCGGTACCCGGCGCGTGGAACGTCTTACAAAAGACCTTAGTATGTTAATCTCCGGTAGCTGCGGGTATGTCTCGCCTTACAGACAAGTTACTGGAGAAACGGGCGCGAGCGAAAGAGGGGCGGCGCGCCTGCCGACGCAGCCCCTCTTGAGTCTGGTGCAAGCGATTAGTAGCGACCGCCGCCGCCGCTGCGGCCCCGGCCCCGGCCACCGCCGCCACCGCCGCCGCCGGAAAATCCACGATCCGTTTTGGGACGGGCTTCGTTGACATTCAGCGCCCTGCCGTCGAGTTCTCTGCCATTCAACTCGGCGATGGCGCGATCCGCTTCCGCGTTGGTGGTCATTTCGACAAATCCGAATCCTCTGGCTTGGCCGGTGTCCCGGTCGGTAACGATGTTGACGCGCTCGACTGCGCCATACGCTTCAAATAGAGATCGAACCGCAGCTTCAGTAGCCCCGAAGTTGAGGTTGCCTACGAAAATATTCTTCATTTCTTTTTCCTTTGTTAACTTGCGTTGTTGGAATCGGGCAGGATCGGACGAGGGCGGCGGACCGGACTAATGCGAAGATGCCAAAATCTCACTGACAGACTCAGTGTACCACCTTTCCAGCGGGGGAAGGGCGGCTCCCATCCGCGGATGGCGCGAAGGGCTTCGCGGGCGATCAGAACAGCCTCGGGCGCGCGGCCGTAGAGCTGTTGCGACCGGGCCAGGAGGGTTTCGGGATGGAACCGGTGAAGGCCCGCCGATGCGCGGGGCTGAATGGGTCGGGTGGCTACAAAGGGTCCGGCGCCGTCGTCGCCGCCGCGCAGCGAATTGCCGTAGCCGATGATTAGGGGGTTGGGGAGCGCGACCAGGGGGTTGGGGAGCGCGACCAGGGGGTCGCGCGCGGACGAGGGCGTCCGCCCCACTGTGCGCCTAGGGTTTATTGGCGCAGTTCGTCCAACAGCGTGCCATCGGGCGCGAGCAGGCGGATGTAGATGTCGGGCAGTCCGGCGGCGTGCGTGGAACAGCTCAGGCAGGGATCGTAGGCGCGCACCACAGCCGAGACGCGGTTGAGCATGCCTTCCTGCAGGTGGTTGCCGTCGATGAAATGCTCGCTCACCTGGCGCACACTGCGGTTCATGGCCAGATTGTTGTGGCCGGTGGCGACAATCAGATTGGCCCACCGGATGGCGCCTTTTTCATCCACTTTATAGTGATGAATGAGCACGCCGCGGGGGGCTTCGGCGATGCCCACGCCCTCCAGCGAGTTCACGCCCGCGTGGGCGCGCACGTGCTTGTCGAGGATGGCCGGATCGGCGAGCAGCGCCTCCATCCGCTCCAACGCGTAGAGCGCCTCGATCAGGCGCGCATAGTGGTAGTGAAAGGCGCTCGAGACCGCGCGCCCGTAGCGTTGATGGAACTCGGCGAATTCGGCGTCGGCCTCGGGCGTGCCGCAACGGTCCGCGACATTCAAACGCGCCAGCGGTCCGACGCGGTAGACGCCTTCCGGGTAGCCGAGCGGCTTGTAATAGGGCGCCTTGAGGTAAGAGTTGGGCAGGGTCGTCTCGGCGATATACTCGGCGTAATTGCGCGGGCGCACCTGGTCGGTCACGATGTTGCCTTCGGCGTCCCGAAAGCGCAGCTTGCCGTCATAGAGCTGCAAGCCGCCCGTGGAATCGACCAGCCCGGCGTAGAGCGTGGGGATGTTGCCGAAGTTGGCGATCTCCTCGGCGAACTGATCGACGACGCCCTTGAAGAAAGCCAGCGTGCGGCGGGCGATGGTTTTGGCTGCGGGCAGGTCGGCCAGAATGCGGTCGCGCACTTCCGAGGAGAGCGGCGTGTTGACTCCGCCGGGCACGGTCCAGGAAGGATGGACGCGCTCGCCCGCCAGCCTTTCGATCACCTGCTGGCCGAATTTGCGCAGGGCGATGCCGTCGCGGGCGCGCTCGGGGTGCTGTTCGATGAGGCCGAGCACGTTGCGGCGCACGGGATCGGAGTCCATGCCCAGCAGCAGGTCGGGCGCCGAGAGATGAAAAAAGCTGAGCGCGTGGGATTGCACGAATTGGCCGCAGTGCAGCAGCTCGCGCAGCATGGCCGCGGTTTCGGGAATGCGGACGGCCATGATGTCGTCGCAGGCTTTGACGGAAGCCAGCAGATGGCTCACCGGGCAGATGCCGCAGATGCGCGCGGTGATGGACGGCATTTCATAGTAGGGCCGGCCCTCCGTAAATTTCTCGAAGCCGCGGACCTGGGTGACGTGGATCTGGGCGTCCGTGACACGGCCTTCGTCGTTGAGCTGGATGGTGACTCTGGCGTGACCTTCGATGCGGGTTACGGGATCGATCTTGAGTGTTTTCATAGGGGGCCTCTGGGTTGTGGGAAGGGGCGGCCTGAGAGGCCGCCGCAGGCTGAGAGCCTGCCCCACAATTTAGTCATCCGAATCTCACTTTGCCGGCGAGGTCGGGCATGCGGCCTTCGAGCAGCTCGCCTATGACAAACGCAATGGCTTTGGCCGGCGGTGGACAGCCCGGCACGTGCAGATCCACTTTGATGGCGTCGTGCACCGGCACGGCGTGCTTGAGCAACTGCGGAACGCCGTCGGTTGGGATGGTTCCATAGATGCTCTCGAGCAGCTTCTTCACGGGGATGTTGTTGCGCATGGCGGGCACGTTGCTGGTGACTGCGCAATCGCCGAGCGCCACCACCAGTTTGCTGCGGGCGCGAATCAGGCGGGCCTTCTCCAAATCGTCCTGGCTGCTGACGGCGCCCTCCACCAGCGTGACATCCACGGCTTTGGGAAATTCCTGGGCGTCCACCAGCGGGCCGTAGACCAAATCGATTCTGCCGGCCAGCGGGACGAGCGCTTCATCTAAATCGAGCAGCGACATGTGGCAGCCGGAGCAGCCATCGAGCCACACGGTAGCGAGCCTTGCTTTCTTGGTCATTGATTGTCTCCGCGCCTGAGGGCCAGCCAGGTGATGTTGTCGGCACGCTTGGTCATCTCTTCGACGGCCCAGCCCTTTTCGGCCAAAGCTCCGGTCGGGCAGACCTGCACGCACTTGCCGCAGCTTGTACAGTTGCGGGCCTTGCCCCAGGGACGGTTGAGGTCGCAAGAGATCATGGAGCGAATGCCGCGGGAAGCCACATCCAGCACGTGAGCGCCCTCCACCTCGTCGCAGACCCGCACGCAACGCGTACAAAGGATGCAGCGGTTGTGGTCGAGCACGAAGCGCTCGTGCGACATATCCACCTTGAGGAGCGGGTAGCTATACGGATATTCGACAGAAGTGACGCCCAGCTTCTGGGCCATGGACTGCAGCTCGCAGTGGCCGCTGGACACGCACACCGCGCAATAGTGATTGCGCTCGGAGAAAAGGAACTCGACGGCCATACGGCGATAGCGGGTCAACTTCTCGGAGTTGGTGGTGACGGACATGCCATCCTGCACGGGCGTGGTGCAGGCAGGCAGCAGGCGACCCACGCCGGAGACTTCCACGATGCATAGGCGGCAGGCGCCCACGGCGCTCAGGCCTTCGAGGTAGCAGAGCGTGGGTATGTATTTGCCGTTGGCGCGGGCGGCCTCCAGGATGGTCTGGCCGGCGGTGGCCTGGATATATTCGCCGTCGATCTTGATGGCGAGCTTGTCTGGTGGCTGGTGGATGGTGGATGGTGGTTGGTGGGTTAGTGGCTGGGTGGTGGACATGACGGCTCCTTAAACTTCGACCAGGTCTGCGACGCGGTGGCCATGCTGGTTCTCACGGATGTCGCAACGCAGGCAGCGGCCGGCTTCGTCCAGGGCCTGCTGCGCGTCGAGGCCGAGCATGGCTTCGTTGAAGTTCAGCACGCGCTCGCGGGCGGGCAGTTCGGCCAACTCGTGGCGATGGCATTCGCTCGGCTGCGCGGGAGGCGCCTTGGAATACTCGAACCTGGGCATGATGCGGTCGAAGCGGGCTGCGCCCATAAGGCGCTGGTCGATGTTGCGGGCGGCCTTCTTGCCGTAGCCCATGGCGTTGGAGACGTTGGAAGCGCCGGTGATGGCGTCGCCTCCGGCGTAGAATTTGTTGCGGCTGGTTTCGAGGGTAAAGCGGTCGACCTCGATGGTGCCGGACTCCGTGATTTTGAGACCGGAACCGCGGCCGAAATCGGGCTCCACGGTCTCGCCAACGGCCAGGATCACGGTGTCGCATTCGTAGCGGCGGATCTCCTCGGTGGGGACGGGCTTGCGGCGGCCGGAAGAATCGAATTCGCCGAGGCGGGTTTTGACCACTTCGATGGCCTTGACGTTGGACTGCTCGTCGCCCACGATGCGGTGCGGCGTGGCCAGGAAGATGAATTTGGCGCCTTCGGCTTCGGCGGCATCGGTTTCCTCTTTGATGGCGGGCATGTCTTTGCGTTCGCGGCGGTAGATGACGGTGACATCCGCGCCCTTGCGCAGGGCGGTGCGGGCCGAATCGATGGCCGCATTGCCGCCGCCGATAACCACCACTTTGTGGCCCAGTTGCGCCGGCTCCCGCTTGGAGACCGCTTCCAGGAAGATGAGCGCGGGCAGCACGCCTTTCAACTCGGTGCCGGGCAGGTAGACCCAGGATTCCTTCCACGTGCCGATGGAGATGAACACCGCGTTGTACATGTTGTCGAGCTCGTTGAGGCTGATGTCGCGGCCGATGACGGTGTCGCAGACGAACTCCACGCCCATGCGCTCGATGAGCTCGATTTCGCGGTCGAGCGCGGATTTGGGAAGACGATATTCGGGGAGCGCGTAGCGCAGCATGCCGCCGGGCATTGGGTTCGTTTCGTAAACGGTGACTTCGTGGCCCAGCAGCGCTAGGTAGAAAGCGGCGGTGAGGCCGGTGGGTCCCGCGCCGACCACGGCGACCTTGCGGTCGGTGGGCTGCAGTTTGTAGGCGGCGACCCTTTCCACCAGGGAGTCGAAGCGATCCGAATCGTAGATGGAATCGGCGATATAACGGTGCACCTCGCGCATGTTGACCGATTCATCGATGGTATGGCGGCGGCAGCGGTTATCGCAGGGGTGCTGGCAGACGCGGCCGGTGGAGGATGGCAGCGGATTGTCCATTACCACGGAGACGAAAGCGTCTTCCAGGCGGTGCTCCTGGAAAAGCTGCAGAAAGCGCGGGATATTCATGTGCAGCGGGCAACTGTTTTCGCAAGGGGAGAGCGCCAGGTCTTCGCAGACTCCCGCGCGGCAGCGTTGGGCGCGAATGTGATCCTCGAATTCGTGGCGGAAATGGCGCATGGTGGTGAGCACCGGATTGGGCGCGCTCTGGCCCAGGCCGCAAAGGGAAGTATCGCGGATCATGCGGCCCATTTCGTCCAGACGGTCGAGATCGGTGGGGGTGGCGTGGCCATTGGTGAAAGCGTTCAGGATGCGCAACGCTTTATCCAGGCCGACGCGGCAGGGGATGCATTTACCGCAGGATTCGGCGTGGGTGAACTCGATGAAGTAGCGGGCCACGTCCACCATGCAGTTGTCTTCATCCATGACCACCATGCCACCGGAACCCATGATGGAGCCGAGCTGCGCCAGGGTTTCGTAATCGACCAGGGTGTCGAACATTTCCTGCGGGATGCAGCCGCCGGATGGGCCGCCGGTCTGCACGGCTTTGATGTGGCGGCCATTGGCGCCGCCTTCGCCGACATCGTAGATGAAGGTTTTGAGCGGCGTGCCGAGAGGCATTTCGACGAGGCCGGTGTTGGTGATCTTGCCCACCAGCGAGAACACCTTGGTGCCGGCGCTCTTGGTGCTGCCGGTCTCGGTGAACCAGGCCGGTCCTTTGGCCACGATCGGGGCGATGTTGTACCAGGTCTCGACGTTGTTGATGTTGGTGGGGCAGCCCCACAGTCCCTTCTGCGCGGGAAACGGCGGGCGCGGGCGGGGGCGTCCGGCAAAGCCTTCGAGCGACGCGATGAGGGCGGTCTCCTCGCCGCAGACAAATGCGCCCGCGCCTTCCACCAGGCTGATATCGAAGCTGAAGCCGCGGCCCATGATGTTGTCGCCGAGCAGGCCGTAAATACGGGCCTGATCGATGGCGCGGCGCAGGCGATGGACGGCCAACGGGTATTCGGCGCGCACGTAGACGATGCCTTCGGTTGCGCCGGTGACGTAAGCGCCGATGATCATGCCTTCCAGCAGGGCGTGCGGATCGCTTTCGATCTCGTTGCGGTTCATGTAAGCGCCGGGATCGCCTTCGTCCGCGTTGCAGATGATGTACTTCTGTTCGCCTTCGGCTTTGCGCAGGAACTCCCACTTGAGGCCGGTGAGGAATCCAGCGCCGCCGCGGCCGCGCAGCTTGGAGGCCTTGATCTGCTCGATGACCATCTCCGGCATGGCGTCGATCAGTACCTTATATAAGGACTGGTAGCCGCCTACGGCGACGTACTCTTCGATATCGTCGGGGTTGATCAGGCCGCAATTGCGCAGCACAATCTTCTTCTGGTTTTTGAAAAAGGGGATATCGCGCCAGAGAGGGATTTCGGGGAAGCCCTCGCCGTAGCGCACCTGCGCGGTGAGGTGGTCCCACTCTTCGATTTTGCAAAGCGCCAGGTCGGCGGGAATGCGTCCGCCTTCCATTTCGTCCAGCAGGCGATCGACGTCGTGAGCCTGAAAGCTGCGGAGAATTACCAGCGGGCGGCCAGGGAGCCACACGTTGACCAGGGGCTCCTGCGCGCAGAAGCCGAAGCAGCCGGCCGGGGCCAGGCGCACATCGCGTCCGCGCTGGTGAATGGCTTCGGAGAAGGCGTGGAAAACGCCTTCTGCGCCGTTGCCGTTGCCGCAGGTGCCCATGCCCACGGCGATGCGCGGGCGATTGGGCAGCAATTTGGCGAGGCCGGCTTCCTTGACGGCGCTGAATGAGGAGATGTCTTGTATGCGCATATCACTTGGCCTTGTCGTGCTCCAGGGCCTCCACTTCGCGGTGCAGGGCCTGTTCGTTCATGTGGCCGTAGATGGCGTGATCCACTTCCACCACCGGCGCCAAGGCGCACTGTCCGAAACAGGCTACCGTGCGCAGCGAGAATTTGCGGTCGGGAGTGGTGACGCAGACTTTATCGGCGCCGCTTTCGTCGCCGCTATCCGGGACGCCCAGTTCCAGCTTCAGGCGCTCCAGCAGGCTGCGCGAGCCGCGCGTGTGGCAGGCGGTGCCGCGGCAGATGCAGATGGTGTGATCGCCCTGCGGCTCGAGATTGAACAGGGCAAAGAACGTGGCCACGCTAAAAACCTGCGACAGGGGAATATCCGTCTTTTCCGAGATATATTCGAGGATTTCCAGAGGCAGGTATTTGTGCGGATTATGTTCCTGGACCTTTTCCAGGATGCTGAGCAGCGCGCCGGAGCGGTCGTCGCAGGCGGCGATGACCTGATCGGCGAACTCCTGGTCGCCCAGCGGCGGCTGCGGCTTGGCCAGTTTGGATTTCACTTGATTCGGCCCCCTTTCGTGCAGTTCTTTACACCAGATATTAGCACCTTTAGATCCGTAATTGGATGGGGGTGGCGAGTGCGGCGAGTGCGGCGAGTACCGATGGTTTGGGCATGAGCTTGACGTCAAACGGGACGAGGGCAACGCCGATGAATCGATTGGCAAGAACATGCTCCATCCGGGCTTGGACCTCGTTGACGTCCTCGAAGCCGGTCTCCATGGAGAAGTCGAGGTCCAGCGAGACACGGGGACTGATGTGGTAAATCAAGCTCATCGCGTTTGCGCCCTTGAGGACGAGTTGGCCGTACAGCATATCGTTGCTACTAAATAGCGCCGTAGCGGACTGCTGTTTCCTGGGCCGTCGACGGGACGACATGCCAGAGCGCAAAGACCATTCACCCAAGCCCGAAGAATCGTAGCAGCGGCTCTCTGGCGGCTTCTGCGATGGTTCCCGACGACTGTACCGGCGTTATCATGAAGTTGAATGAAGACCGCTGTCCAGGCAGTCCTCGGTACGCTGATCGCTGTCTTGCTTCCCGGCGTGACATTTGGGCAAGCTGCTGAATCCGACTCAGGATCGGTCTGCATTGCACCCGTGTTTGAAAAACCGGACCAGAGAATTGCTCCGGGCCTCTTTTGTGAATCCGAGAAACTCTCGCTGAGAATCGATGGGGACGCCCCGATTCCCTGGCCGACGATTTCCGAACAGGACGGAATGCATCAAAGGGGAAAGAGCCTGAGAAATCGATGCTCTCGATGCGGCCAGTCGGCATCGAGTTGTCGTGTTTTGTAATGGCAAGCCGCAACAGTCCTTCACCTTTCGCTTTCCGGAGTATAAGACGAACCGGCTCTGCCTATTCATCAACGACCTGTATAAGACGGTACAGCTTTGGGAGGAGGAAAGGTGTCCGTGGTGCAAATGCAAGTAGTGTCCAGGCGCGATCATCGGGAATTTCGAGGATTCCCGACGGGCTTGAGGACGACGAAAGGATGCAAACAAAGTCCTTGTTCGGCCTGTGTATTGGGCAAGTGTTCCCAATAGTCGGAACGGGAACTTGTCGATGTCGTCGAGGCCAAAGTGGAGGGGTTGGACCGGCGCTAGAATGAGATTGGCTACAAAACGACTGGCGATGGCAGATAGGGAGACGCACGCTCTTGATCTAACGATCGTTTTAGAAACCGGCGATACGTTCGCACTGACACTGGCGAAATCGTCCCTGGAAGACGCAGGAATTCCGTATGTCGTGAGCGGAGACGATCCGAGGTACATTCCTGGATTTCCCGGTGCTTTCGGAGTCGGCGCAATCCCCTTTGGCAAGTGTTCGGTCACGATTCAGGTTGACCGGGAAACCGAAGCTGCGGCCCGTGCTCTGCTGGAACCTCTTCAGCCAAAGGAGAGCCAATGTTCAGGCTTGCAGGAATCGTAATTGCGATAGCCGCATGGGGAAGGCGAGAATTTCAAAATCGCCCGAATAGTTAGCTTTCGGATCTCCTCGAAGTTCATGTAAGGCACTCGGAAGCGCGGCCTACTCGTGCCGCAAGGCGTCGATCGGATCGATGCGCGCGGCGCGGCTGCTGGGGATCAGTCCCGACAGTACGGCGACCAGCACCAGGACCAGCGATGCGCCCGCGAAGATGGCCGGGTCGGCGGCCTTCAGGCCGAAAAGCTGCGACTCGACCAGCCGGCCGAGCGCCAGCGCCACGGGCAGTCCGATCGCCAGGCCGAAGAATGCCAGCGTGCCGACGTCCTTCATCACCAGCCAGAGCACGTCGCGCGGCACCGCGCCCAGCGCCACGCGGATGCCGATTTCGGCCGTGCGGCGCGCCACCGTGTAGGCCACCACGCCATACAGCCCGATGCCGGCCAGCAGGGTGGCCAGCGCTCCGAAGGCGCACGAGAGAATGGCGATCAGGCGATCGATTTCGACCGATTCGGCGACCTGGATTTCGACCGGCTGCATGTCGAACACCGGCAGGCCCGCATCCAGTTGTTGCACCAGGCGCCGGATTTGCGCGCCCAGCGCGGCCGTATCGCGATCGCCGCGCACATAGAACTCCAAGCGGCCGAGGCTTTCCTCGTTGGTGTAGGCAGAGTAGACGGAGGGTTTGGGCGTCTCGCGCAGGCTGTTGTGCTTGAAGTCGCGCACCGCACCGACGATTTCCAGGTCCGGCAGGCGCGTGTTGCTGGCGCCGAACATCATGTGGCGGCCGAGCGGATTGCCGCCGCCGAAGAAGCGGCGCACAAACGCCTCGTTGACCACCACCACTTTGTCCGGCGATGCGAGGTCGCGCTCGGCGACTTCGCGGCCACGCATCACGGGCGTGCCTAGCGCGTGGAAATAGCCTGGGCTCACGGCGTGCCGCGAAACATCCATATCTTCGTCTTCGCGCGCCTGGTAGCCTTCCACCGTAATGTTGCTGCCGCGGTTGCTGTGGGTGAGCGGGCCGGGACTGGCGGCGCCGGCGGCCACCACTCCGGGCAGCCGGGCGAGCCGCTCCTGCAAATCGTGGAAGAAGGCGAAGCCGCGCTCCTTGGTGTAGCCATTCAACGCTGGATCGATGGCGAAGGTGAGCAGCCGCTCGGTGCGGAAACCGGGGTCCACCCGGAGAAGGTTGAACAGGCTGCGCGCGAACAGGCCGGCGCCCACCAGCAGTAACAGAGACAGGGCAAGCTGCACGACCACCAGAATGCGGCGAAAGCGCGCGCCTCCGCCCGCGGAAGCCAGGGCCGCCGACTGCTGGCGCAGGGTGGAAGCCACTTCGGCGCGGCTGGCCTGCAGCGCCGGCGCCAGTCCGAACAGCAGGCCCGTGAAGGTGGAAAGCGCCAGCGTGAAAACCAGCAGCCGAACGTCCAAGGTGGCCGCGATCCACCCGCCGGTGGCGTCCGCGGGCAGGATGCGCAGCAGCGCGCTGGTGGTCCACACCGAGACCAGCAGGCCGAGCAGACCGCCGGCGAGCGCGATGACCAGGCTCTCGGTCAGAAGCTGCCGCAGCAGGGAGCGGCGGGCGGCTCCCAGAGCCAGCCGGATGGCCATTTCCCGGCGGCGCGAGGCGGCGCGCGCGAGCAGCAGGTTGGCCACATTGGCGCAGGCGATCAGCAGCACCAGTCCCACCAGGGCCATCAGCGCGACCAGCGGCTTCTCCCACTCCTGCCGCAACTGGTTGATGCCCTGCGCAGCCGGCTGCAATTCGAGCTTCTGGCCCACGATGAGCTGTTCGGCGCGCTTGCTGCGCTCGTGGTATTCGGCGACCTGGGCTTCCATCAGCGGCCGGTAGACGGTCGCGATGGCGGCCTGCACCTGTTCCGGCGAAACTCCCGGTTTCAGGCGGCCCAGGATATTCAGCCAGTGAGTGCGGCGGTCCGCGAGACCGTCCCAGGTGGGGGTAACCTCGCGCTTCATGGCGATGGGCACGAACAGTTCGGGATTCTCTCCCGAGAGCACCCCGCGGAATCCGGCGGGCGCGACCCCGATCACGATCATGGGATGGCCGTTGAGGGCCACCTTTGCATTCAGGATGCCGGGCTCGCCGGCGAAGCGCCGCACCCAGTAATCGTGGCTGAGCATGACCACGGGATGCGCGCCCGGAGCGCCGTCGTCCTCCGGCGTGAAGGCGCGGCCGATGGCGGCGGAAACGCCCAGCACTTCGAAAAGATTGCCGGAGACGATTTCGGCGCGGGCGCGTTCGGTCTGGCCGTTCCAGGAGACGCTGACAGGCTCGCCGGCGCGGGCGACAACGCCGCTGAAACCCGCGCTGCGGTCGCGCAGGTCTCGATACAAAGGATAGGAGAAGACGCTCTGGTTATTGTCCGAGGATCGCAGGCCCGAACTGTGGTCGTCCACATGGAAGACGATCAGGCTGCGCGGATCGCGCACCGGCAGCGAGCGGTACAGCACCTGGTCGAGGAGCGAAAAGATGGATGTATTTGCGCCGATGCCTAGCGCCAGCGACAGCACCGCGACGGCGGTAAACAATGGACTGCGCGCCAGGGTACGGAGTGCAAAACGGAGATCGTGTCCCATGTGTGATGAAAACGAGGATAACACTCCAGACGCCCCTGGTTAACTTTCGTTATGGTTAACTTGGTTTCCGCCGATCTGTATACTGGTGCCTGTTATGTATCTCACTCGCCCCCCCGTGGGCATCGAATTCGCGCTGTTGTTGGCCGTGTTGGTCGCTACGGTTACGGATCTGCGCACGCGCCGCATCCCCAACTGGCTGACCGTCAGCACCCTGCTGCTCGGCTTCGTGTTGAACGCGCTGATCGCCTACCCGTCGCCCGTGGAAGGCGTGTGGCTGGCAGCCAAGGGCTTCGGGCTGGCCTTCGGGCTGAATCTGGTCATGTACATGCTGCACATGACCGGAGCCGGAGACGTCAAACTGCTGGCCGCCGTCGGGGCCATGGTGGGATGTTCCAATTTCTTGGGGATCTTCCTTCTCACCGCTCTGATTGGCGGCGTGCTGGCCATCATATTAATGCTGGTGAAGGGGCGCGTGCGGCAGACGCTGTGGAACGTGGCCTACATGGTGAGCGAGTTGATGAAGTGGCACGCTCCGCACCTGACGCGCGAACAGCTCGACGTCGGCAGTTCCAAAGCGCTGCGGCTGCCGGGCGCGGTGCGGATTTGCCTGGGCGTAGTCGCATTTCTGGTAATGGCGCGGGTTTGGTCGCCAGCCTAGCCCGGTTCCGGTACGCGCATTACCGGCTTCCGCCGAACGCGCGGAGGATCTGCTTTTATAATTGGATTTTTAGGGGTAGTGAGAACTTCCCCGGCAGGGCGAAACCAATCTAACGGACGGTAGAATGCTCTACGCACAGATGTTTTTGTACCTCCAGGTCCTGGACTTTTTTACGACGCTTATTGGGTTCAAGCTGGGTTTGGCGGAGGCCAGCCCCTTCATCCGCGCGCTGATGCAGTTCGGGCCGGTGGTGGCGCTGTTGCTGTCGAAAGCGACGGCCCTGGCGTTGGCCGGGGCATGCGTCTCGATGCATAAGCAACATCTGATCCGTTGGATCAGCTACTGGTATGCGGGGTTGATCACTTGGAATCTGTGCACCATTCTGGTCAACGCCCACTGCCGGTAAGAACGGATTGCCGACTGAGAACCGTTCCCTGACGGCCGCGGCTCTGTAAGTCCTGCGAAATTAACGCGGCTGTTGCCGAGCCGCGACCGTCAGGGAGCGGTTTCCCCAAAAAGCTGTTATGCTGCTTACCGGTGGCTAATCCACTCCGCAGCCACGATCCCAGCCTTGGGCGCGCGAGTGACCAAAGACCATAATTCGCGGATGTGCCTTCGGAGCTTCACTCCTCTGGCGGCGGCTGCGCTTATCTGCCTGGCTCTGGCCGCCGATCGGGTGCCGCCCGCTATCGATCCCGGCAGCCTGGTGAACGGCGCGAGCCGGATGCCATCGACACTGGCTGGCGGCGCCATCGCGCGGGGCGGACGGTTCAGCCTCTCCGGTGTGCGGCTGGGGCCCGAGCACGCGGTCAAGGGGAGCGAAGTGGACCCGCCTGTCACCCTGGGAGGCGTGTCCGTCCACATCGCGCAGGGGCAAACGGATTTACCCGCCAGCATGCTATTCGCCGGCGAGGAGCGGATCGAGGGAATGATCCCCCACTCGGCGCCGCTCGGGCCCGTGCGGCTTACCGTAGTTTACGACGGTCGTGCCAGCGAGCCATACCTTGTCACACTGGTGGATTCCAGCTTCGGATTTTTCACCACCGAGACCGCCCCCGAGACCCTGCTGGAAGCCCAGCGGCCGCTCTCCGCTGTTCCCGGCGAAACCGTGTCCCTGTGGGGCGCCGGAATGGGCCCTGCCCAGCCCGAAATCTTCTTGGGGGGCAAGCCTGCCGGTGCGGTGCGCCGCGCGGGTGAAGAGTCCTGCTGCAAAGGAGTGGACCGTATCGAATTCCAAGTCCCCGCCAACGCGCCCCAGGGGTGCTATGTCCCAGTCCAGGCACGCGCCGCCGGACGGCCCAGCAACGTAATTGGCATCGCGATCCACCCGGTTGGGCAGGGCTGTCAGGACCAGGTCGATTGGTTTCAAGACAGCGTGCGGCACGCCGCCCGGGCGGGCTTCGTGGTGCTGGCTCGCATTGCGCTCGACGCCAAGGCGTCCGCCGGTCCCGATGCGGGCTACCAGTTCGACTATGCCGTGGCCAGCTTTGGAAAGCAGCAATCCGGCCAGCGGCCATTCCCGCCCTTTCCGCCTTTCGGCTCGTGCACGCTCGTGACCCTGAGCATCAATTTGCGCCAACTCTTTTCCGAGGCGCGCCAACCCGATTCCTGGACGGCCATCCCGAAGCCCACTCCTGGAAACCTGGGCTTGGACGCAGGCCCGTCCATTTCGATTGCTGGAACGGCCGGTCTCAAAGTGCTGCGCGGCGCGGCCCGTGAGCGCGGTTTGTACGATGCGCTGTTGGGTGGCGAAGTCCCGTTCACGCAGGTCCAGCGAACGCCCCTGTACCTGCAGCCGGGCGCTTACACCCTGACCTCCGCGGGAGGGCAGGATATCGGCCCCTTCACGGCTCGCGTGGAAGCGCGGCGCGCGATCGGGTGGAGAAACCGCGGGCGACTGGCTGAAGTGCGACGCTCCGCCGGCGTGACCGTCGAGTGGAAGGAAGCCAGTCGGAAGGACGCTGTGCTCATCGTGGCCGCCAGCTCCGATCATAATTCCGGCGACTCCGCCTTTTGCGTGTGCCTGGCCTATGCCAAGGACCGGCGCTTCACCATCCCGCCCATTTCGCTCGGCAATCTGCCCCCTACCGCGGATGACGACCCGGACCCGAGTTTCCTGCTATTGTCGGAGCTGCCGCTGGAGCCGCCCGTCCGGATTGAGGCGCGCGGCCTGGATGCGGCTTTCGCCGCGTTTGTCTCCGCTAATGCGCGCCTCGTCAAATTCCGATGAACCGGCCGTTACTGCTGTATGGTGATCAGGGTGCTCGAGGGCGACGAAACTCCGCCGATCGTGGCGACGATGGGTTGATCCCCGTTGGGAACGGATAACGGCACCTGGATGGCAACCTGGTACAGGCCTGCAAATCCGGACGTCAGGGCCGTGCCATACACCGTGGCGGGAATCGCGCCAATGGTCACAGTCACGGAGTCTGAAGTCAAGTAAGTCGCGCCTGTAGGGACCTCCTCGCCTGGCGGCACGGAAGGGCTGGTGGGTCCGAATCCTGTGCCCCAAAGAATCAGGATGTCTCCTGGCTTGGCCGGCACTGTGGCGCCGCCCCCGATGGCGCCATTCTTCACCGCGTAGCTGTAATCCTGGTACGTCGCGACCGCGTATTGATTGGCCCACAGAAAAAAGGCCGGCCCGTAAGTCGCGGAAGTGGAGGAGAATGCAGGACTCGTGCCGATGCCGTTGGTGACCGTAACCTGCATTGGACCGGCGCCGATATTGGGCGCCACAACGTTGATCTGGCCCGAACTGATGTACTCAACGTAGGCCGGCTGGCCGCCCACTAATACGCTCACGCCGTCCACCTGGGTAGGGAGTTGGCCGTTGACTACGGTCCACAGATCGGCTGCCGATGCGAGATTGGTTCCGCCTATCGTAATCCAGGAGTCCGGCACGATGCCCGGCAGAAAGCTGGCGCCGCTAACCACAGCCGTGATCACCGGACCCGGCGCCGGCGCGCTGGCAGGAATCCCCGCCATGATGGCTATGAAGCCATCTCCCATAGTGGTCGGTTGGAATTGCTCGCCGCCGAAGGCATGCTGCGCGGCGTTGGCGGTTACCGGCAGGTTAGAAGACGTCGTGGCGCCGGCAAGATAGACGTTGCCTTGCGCGTCCAACGCTATGGAGGTAACGGCGTCGTCCGATGCCCCGCCATAGTATGTGCTGAATAGGATTGTGCTGCCGTCGGGACTGAGCTGGGTGAGGAAACCGTCGCCGCTCGGGTCGCTGGCGCCGCTTTCGCCGCCCCACGTGGTTTGTAGCGCGGTCTTGCTCGTAATGGGGAAGTCGGCCGAAGTGGTGAATCCGCCGATGTAAGCGTTGCCCGCGGAATCCACCGCGATGGCCATGCCGGCATCGTCGTCGCTGCCTCCGATATAGGTGGAATAAATCAGGCTCTTGCCTGAAGGCGAGAGCTTCGCCGCGAAGGCATTGCCCCAGAGAAATCCCTTCTGACCAGTCAGCGTCGAGGGTCCGGTGAACTTAGGTTGCGCCGCGTTCGCGGTCACCGGAAAATCCGCCGACGAAGTGAAGCCCGTCACATATACCGCGCCCGTGCCGTCGACCGCCAAGGCCATGACCGCGTCATCGGAGCTCCCGCCCAGGTAAGTCGAAAACACCAGTTGGCCCGTGGTGTCGAACTTCGCCACCCAGCCGTCTCCAATGGAGATTGTCGGCTGCACGCTCGCCTTAGCACCGCCCGCATAGGTGCCCTGATAGGCATTGAGCACTGGAAAATCCGGCGAAAGCGTCGAGCCGCCGATATACGCGTTTCCGCTGCTGTCGATCGCCAGGGATGACACTGTGTCGTCCAACGATCCGCCGAAAAAGGTGGAGTACACCAGACCCGTGCCGCCCGGGTTCAGTTTGGTCAGAAAACCGTCTCCAAAGGTCAGGAAAGGCTGGGGACTGCCGCAGCAGAAGGGAGGCGATCCGCCGAAGCCATTGTTACTGACTTGATACGCGTTCAGCACGGGGAAGTTTAAAGAAAGGGTCTCGCCGCCGATATAGGCGTTGCCGGCGCTGTCTACCGCGATGGCGGTGCCACGGTCGTCCTCCGCGCCCCCCAGATAGGTCGAATAGACCAGCGCACTGCCGGCCGCATTCAGTTTCAAAACAAAGGCGTCTCCCGTCGGTCCGAAGTATGGATCGTTCCCGAAGGAGCCCTGGTACGCCGTCTGGAAGGATCCGGCCACCGTCGGAAAATCCGGGGAGTCGGTGTAGCCGGTGACATAGGCGTTGCCGCTCGAATCCACCGCGATCGCCATGCCCGCCTCATCCACTTTGCCGCCGATGTAAGTCACGTAGGCCAGCGCTCCCGCCGCCGCAAATTTCGCGACAAAGACGTCCCCGCCCGGCGTATCGCCCGAACCCCCGTGATAAGCGGTCTGAAATGCGCCAGCCGTGACGGGCAGCTTGTTGGACTGCGTGAAACCGGTAACATAAATATTTCCGGACGCGTCCACAGCCATGCCGCGCACTCCGTCGTTGCTGGAGCCTCCGAAATAGCTGGCATAACTCAGGGTAGGGTCGATGACCAGAGTGCGGCTGTGGTCGTACGGCCCGAGCGCGAAGCTCACGCGGCGCCCGTGACGCACGAACCGCCCCGCCACCTCGCGCCGGATGCCGCCGGCCGTCTGGTAGACTTCCGGTTTCAGCCAGCGAATTTCTCCCGCGGATGTGGCGATCTCAAGCGCGCCGTCCGCCCCTAATCGCAACGCCGACGCGCCGGAAATGTCAAATGCGATGGGGCGGGCGCTGGCCCCCGGCTGCACCACGAAGTCGTACTCCATGGCGGCGCCGGTTCCATGAAACACCAGGTCCACGCCTGGATAAACACCGCGGTAGACGGCCCGCCCAAACAGGGGGACTCCAGCCTGCCACTGGGCCGGATCGTTGCCGAGGATGTAATTCGCCCGGGCAGCCAGGGGTTCGGCGCCCTCCGGCCGCACGTTCGGGTTCGCGCCCACCAGTCTGTTCATCACCGAGACGCGCCGGCGATTGGCCGGATCGACAATCGTAGAGGTAATCTGGCCGGCACCCAGGATCACCTCTTGGGGGCCTTGCCGTGCAACAAGCGTGCCATTCGGCAGCGCCTCGAAAGTTAGTGGCATGCGCAGCAGCGCAGGGCGATGATTGGGGACACCCAGAGACTCCGAAACGGAAGCGAATAGGAGAAAAAGGGAGGAAGTCCAGCGGGTACTCGTCATGGGACACCTCGGACCTTAACTATAGCAGTTAGAGTGGACGGACCTCTAGGTCGGGGTGCCCTCTGGGCCGGGTCCTCCAGGACCCGCTCTTCCCGCTATGCTTAGAAGCGGGAGGGGTGCATGTATCCACTGAAAAAAGGCAAAGTTGCCTCGCAAGCCCACGTCGGGCTGCCCGAAGGGACCTTCGAAGAAGAGCACGGGCGCAAAGGCTTTTACGGCAAGAGCGCGCATCTCTATCACACCCACCCGCCGACCGGATGGGTGAGGTTCGAAGGCAAGCTGCGGCCCCATTGCTTCGACCTGAACCGGCTGGAACCGCCCGACCTCGGCGATGCGCAAGGGTTGCCGGTGGCGTTCCTGGGGAATCGCGACGTCAAGCTCTACGTGTCGCGCCGCGCGGCGCCCATGCCGTTTTACTATCGCAACGCCGATGGCGACGAACTGATGTTCGTACACCGCGGCGAGGGAACCATCGAAACGGATTTCGGCCCCATGCGGTTCGAGCGCGGCGATTACATCGTGGTGCCGCGCGCCGTCACCTACCGCGTCGTGCCGGACACCGCGGATAACTTCTTCCTGATCGTCGAGTCCCGCGGCGAATTCGACCAGCCGGACAAGGGCCTGCTGGGCCAGCACGCGCTCTACGATCCCGCGGCGATCTCGACGCCCGAACCCGCACCGCAACTCGACGACAACCGCGAGTGGGAAATTCGCATCAAGGTGGACGACGAGATCTCCAAGGTGTTCTATCCGTTCAACCCGATGGATGTGGTGGGCTGGAAAGGCGACTTGACCGTGTGGAAGATCAACATGCGCGACATCCGCCCGGTCATGAGCCATCGCGCGCACCTGCCGCCCAGCGCGCACACGACTTTCGTCACCGCGGGCGCGGTGATCTGCAGCTTTCTGCCGCGGCCCCTGGAGCGGGACGCCGATGCCATGAAGGTGCCCTTCTTCCATCGCAACACGGATTACGACGAGTTCATTTTCTATCACGACGGCGATTTCTTCAGCCGCGACAACATCAAGGCCGGCATGGCCACGCTGCACCCGCGCGGCATCCACCACGGCCCGCATCCCAAGGCGCTGGCCAATCAGGGGAAGAAGGCGTTTACCGACGAATGCGCCGTGATGCTGGACGGCCTCAACCCCATCGACGTGCTGCCGGCGGGGGAAAGCGTGGAGTGGAAAGAATACTGGATGAGCTGGATGGAGAAGAAAGACGCCCTGCCCTTACTTCCTTGAAACACCCATCGGGCTCGATGCTCGCCTTGAGATTGAAGGGAGCCGCAAAAGGCCTCGATCTCCTGCTTCGCCTGGCGGTACACCTGGTCGACTCTGGCGATGAGCGGAGCGCGTTTGTCCCAGCGCATCGGTGCAATCGACGCTCCTCGAAACAAGTGGCGAAACGCGAGGAATTCGCTTAAGTATTTGTAAAAACTGGATCGCCGACAGCACCGGGGCTGAAGTGCTTGCAGGTCTCTTTTGGGCTATTATCGCCAGCTTGTTGCTGGCGATCATGGTCTGGGTGTTGCCATCGTACTCCAGAAGCATTTCAGCGCCTGGCGCCTTGTACCAGGGTGTTACGAACTGCATGAACATGCCCACTGCGGATTTGCGCCGGGGTGGTGCGGGTTCCGAGCGATGCTGACCGGCGCAGGTTGATGTTTACTCCGACCGGAGTCCCGAAAAAGACGATTCCAGGTGATCGATGACGGCCGAGCGGGATGTGCCCAAAACTGTACCTTCTGTGTGCAAAAACAGTTGCAAATTGGTCACAACCCCTCACTGTTCCACTTCTCTAGAAGCGCAGGCTGACATGCAAAGCGCATCACGATGGAGCACAGTGAGTTTTCCGCAAGCCTGCATGACTCCCGCGGGCAGTAGCTGGTAACGTCGGTCTTACACCTGGCAGGGGCAAGGAGGACCGACGATGGCCGTCAAAGCGCAAGGTGACGTGCCGGACGGCATGC
>Ga0224555_1000896_pt1 | contig 44828 bp, 48 predicted proteins | sample 714S23034metaG_FD_180687 | JGI IMG/M metagenome (GOLD analysis project Ga0224555, IMG submission 180687) | Peat soil microbial communities from Stordalen Mire, Sweden - 717 S2 30-34 | ecosystem: Environmental > Terrestrial > Soil > Wetlands > Peat | place: Sweden: Norrbotten County, Stordalen...
TGCAGCGCATCCCATCAAGGTCACGAGCTTCGGCTCAATAAAAGACCGGATACATTTGCGCAGACCAAACCGTCATCTTCACTTTTCGCTTGCAACAAGGCGGCGGACCATACATTCCGTATTGCCGACCATCCACTCGGAACTCGAAACTGGCTGGGGCGCTGCCAGCCTCAGAGAGCTGGGTGTCGTCGATACCCCAAAAACCTGATCCATTCCACTTGACATCCCAGTGAAGCTGGGCGCATTCTCTCTGAGTCGTCTACTTGGATATCAAGTGAAGAGAATGTCAATGCAAATTCTGCAGGGCACGCTTGACCTCATGGTCCTGCGCACCCTGGCCACGCTCGGACCGCGGCACGCCTATGCCATCGCCAGCCGGCTCGAACAGGTTTCCGGCGATTTGCTCCGTGTCAACCAGGGCACACTCTATCCGGCCCTGGTGCGGCTCGAACAGAACGGTTGGATTCGCGGCTCCTGGGGGACGACGGAAAACAACCGCGAGGCGAAGTATTACTCCATCACCCGCCCCGGGCTGAAGGCGCTGACCGAAGAGACACAACGCTGGCAGCAGGTGGCCGGCCTGCTCGACAAGTTGCTGGCGGAGGAGGCCTGATGTTTGCCCATTGCAGGAGGGTTCTCGCGAAATTGCGGTTTCTGTTGCGGAGTCGCCATGCCGAGGAGGATCTGGAGCGAGAGCTTGCAGCTCATCTCGCTCTGCTGGAAGACGACCTTCTGCACAAGGGCATGACTCGGGAACGAGCGCGGCGCGCGGCGATAACCAAAATTGGCGGGCTCGAACAGACCAAACAGGCGCATCGCGACGAACGGACCATCCTGTGGCTCGAGCAGACGGCGCAGGATTTGCGCCACGCCTGCCGGACGGTGGCGCGGAGCCCCGGTTTCACCATCGTTGCCGTGATCACCCTTGCCCTGGGAATCGGCGTCAACACCACGCTGTTTACCGCCTACGACGCCGTCGCTCTCAAACCGCTGCCGGTTGCCGATCCTGCGAAGGTAGTCCGGCTGGAACGCTGGTTCACGCACGGCTGGATCGGCGACATGCAATATGGATTTTCCTGGCAGGAGTATCTGTATTGCCGCCAGCATCAGGACGTCTTCTCCGATCTGGTCGCCACCAGCTGGCCCGTGCGCCTCCAGGCCCGCTTGCCGGGAAACAATCAGTCGGCACCGATGCCCCTTGAGGGACAGGTGGTTTCCGGCAATTACTTCAGAACCTTCGGAGTGGATGCGACGCTGGGCCGCACCTTCTCTCCCGAAGAGGATCGCGCTCCGGGAGCCGATCCAGTCATCGTGCTCAGCTACGCTTTCTGGCAACGCGCATTCCACAGCAACACGCAGATCATCGGTTCGCTCGTCATGATCGGCGGAACAGAGTTTTCGATTCTTGGCGTAACTCCCGAGGCCTTCACCGGAACATCGCTGCTGCCTCAGGTACCGGACTTCTGGACGCCAGCGTCCATGCAGGCGCAACTGGTTCCGGGTCAGGACTGGCTGCATCAGCCCGCGGATTACCGCTTTCAGATCCTCGGCCGCCTGCAACCTGAGGCTGGCCTGAAAGCAGCCGAAGCAGAAACCGCGGCGCTCATCCGCCAGTTCTCCACCACCTACATCACTCGCGAGCCAACGCGGACGGTCACGCTTCAGCACACCGCTTTCTTCGGCAACACAGAGGATCCCCGGTTCGAGACCGGGGTCGCCGTGCTGATGCTGATTGTGGCGATGGTGCTCTTTGTCGCCTGCGCTAATATCGCCAACATGCTGTTGGCCCGCGGTGCCGTGCGCCAGCGCGAGATCAGTCTGCGCCTCGCCCTGGGAGCGAGCCGCGCGCGCGTGATGCGCCAGCTCATCACCGAGAGCATCCTGCTGTCTCTCATCGGAGGCGTTGCCGGTTGTGGACTCTCTGTCCTGGCCAGCAGGTTGCTCCGCATTGCTGTGGCCCAGATGCTCAGGACACAGCTGGGCGGTGACTTCGCGTTCAGCCTCAATCTCAACCCGGACGCGCGCGTTCTCGCCTATGCTCTCCTCCTTTCCCTCATCGCCCGGGTTGTGTTTGGCTTGTCGCCGGCGCTGCAGTTCACCAAACCGGAGCTCGCCACCTCCATCGCGACGATCGCACCTCCTTCGGTCATCTCCTGCACCGCTCCCACCTGCGCAGCCTGCTGATTGCCGGACAGGTCAGTGTTTCCATGCTCCTGCTAACCTGCTCCGGGCTGCTGCTGCGCGGCCTCATCGGCTCCCAAACTGCCGATCCCGGCTTCAATACGCAACAGGTGTTCCTTCTCTTCGCCGAGTATGGCGACAATCCTGTGGCATCGGTGGCCCGCTTCCAACGCCTCGTCAGTCGTCTCGAAGAAACGCCCGAAATCAAGAGCGTTGCTTTTGGTCGTGAACCCATGATGGGAACCTGGACACCGCACATCCTGGTGAAGAAGCCGCGCGCCGTCGAAGGCGTCATCCGTGGTCGGACCCTGGCCAGCTATGCATCGCGAGATTACCTGACCACTCTGGACATCCCGCTGGTGCGCGGTCGCGATTTCACAAGGCAGGAATCCGCTGCCGGTGCCCCTGTTGCTGTGATCAGCCAGGCCGCCGCGCGCTTGTTCTGGCCCGGCGAGGATCCCATCGGGAGGCACTTTCAGCTCGATCTGCACTTCACCAGCAAACTGACTGACTTCGAAGTCATCGGCATCGCGAAGGATGTGCGTTTTACAAATCTGACGCGTATCGATCCGGCTCACGTCTATCTTGCTCCGGACCCAACCATCACTTATCCGATCCTGTTAAATGTGGGCATCAACCAGCAGGCAGCCCTCGCAGCTGTGTGGAAGACGGTCAACAACATGGACGCGAACCTGTTGCCGGACCTGTCGCTGTGGAACGCAGAAACCATGCTCGTGCATCCACAGAGAACCCTGGCTCGCGTCATGGCGATGTTCGCTGCCGGACTCCGCTTGCTCGCTGTGTCCCTCGCCGGTGTGGGCATTTACGGTGTCATGGCTTACGTGGTGAGCCAGCGTACCCAGGAAATCGGCATCCAGATGGCTTTGGGCGCGCGTTCGGGCGATGTCCTGAGGAGCATCGCTGTTTGGGGACTCAAGCCAGTTGTCGCCGGCATGGCCATTGGGCTCGCGTGCGGCGCGGCGGCATCGGCGCTGTTGCACAGCACGCTGGCATCTCCCGGCTCCAGCGACCTCCTCTATGGAGTCTCCTTCTACGACCCCTGGACGTTCGCAGCGATCTCACTCTTCCTCATTGCGTATCAATTCTGGCCAGCCTCATTCCCGCATTCAGAGCGGTGCGAGTCGATCCGATGGTTGCCTTGCGCTACCAGTAGGCGGCGAAATCCTTAAGGGCTCGGATGTTCAAATGAAGGGCCGGGAATCCGTGGGCTCCGGATTGCCTGTGCACACTACGACGAACAACAGGCCGACTGTGATCGGGATCACAGAAGCCTCCTCCAAATGAACAAAATGGGAAGAGCATGGATAACCAGGTCGCTATAATCCGCTTGAAAGGCGCCTTGATTCTGCGCTTATCCCTCTCGCTCCTAAGCGCGAATCGACTTCCTGAGGGCGACCTGGATGGAATTGCTCCATGGTTTGCGGTTTGGCGGATAGCATGCAGCTCACGAAAGCGGAGACCTGGAAAGAAACATGGGTGAAGCAGTCATCCCCTAAAAGCCCTGGGAATCGCGACGCTCGTTTTGCGATGTGGGCATCTCTCGCTGTAGGCATACTGATGTTGCTTGCAAAGGTGACCGCATATCTTGTCACGGGGTCTTCAGCAGTCTTTTCCGATGCGGCCGAATCCGTGGTTCATGTCGGTGCTGTGGCCTTCGCGGTCTTCAGTCTTTGGCTCAGTACACGGCCAGCAGTCCCGAAATTCCAATACGGCTACGAGAAGATCAGCTTTATCTCGGCAGGATTTGAAGGAGCAATGATCGTCGTGGCCGCTGTCAGCATCTTGTGGACGACGATCGAAAAGTGGCGGCGAGGCCTGGTCCTGGAGCACCTGGGGGACGGAGCAATCCTGATCGCGGTCGCGGGGATTTTCAATGCTGCGCTTGGATGGTATTTACTGCGGATCGGCCGCCGCAATCGTTCGCTCATCCTCGAAGCGGACGGCAGACATGTCCTGACCGACAGTTGGACAAGTTTCGGTGTTTTCGGCGGCGTCGTACTGGTGATGCTGACCGGATGGAAGCCGCTCGATCCGCTGGTAGCGTTCGCCGTAGCGGCAAACATCCTATGGTCGGGCGGCAGTTTGGTCTGGCACGCTGCGAAGGGCCTGCTGGATTTCTCGGATCCAGCTGTCGGTCATCAGATTCGCAGCCTGCTGGACAGACTTTGTGATGAACGTGGCCTGCAATATCATGGTGTGCGATTCCGCGCGACAGGCTACAGGCAGATCATCGAAATCCACCTGCTCTTTCCGCAGAGCATGGCCCTGGGCCACGCGCACCGGCTGGCGACGCAGGTTGAAGAACATCTGGCATCGGGTCTGGAGGCGCCAGCCGAAGTGATTACGCATCTGGAGTCCCTGGAAGATCATGCCGAGGTTCACCTCGTGCAGCATTATACTGGGCGCCCTGATTAGTCCTGCAGGCCCGACACGAGCGGCAGCTCGACCACAATTTGTGCCCCACCATTTGGCGAACCACTCAAGCCATGATTCCGCGCCACTACCCGGCCGCCACCGTGCGCCGTCGCCACCGCACTGACAAACGCGAGGCCCAGCCCGTCTCCCTTTGATTCCGAGCCTTTCACAAACAGGTGAGGCCATCGCTGCCACATTTCCTCGTGGCAGAGGCGAGCCTCAATGAACAAGTCTTCATCGTCGCCACACTTCCACGGTGCTACCAGAAGAAGGGGCGTCTCGTCTGAGAGAGTAGGTGAAGGATCTGAATCTGGCTCGCCGTATCAACAGGAACGGTCACATCCAGGTCAATTGATGCGCAGCTGCTGCGGGGTCCATGAACGATTTGAACAAAGACAGATTGAAGCGGACATTATATTGAGAATGCGGAGCCTGTTTTCTCAAATGGCCAACTGCCGCTGGATGGTCATTTCTTCGTCCGCCAGCCTTCCCAACACACGCACATGCGCAACGCATCGTACCTATAATCAGGTAAGGGCCTATTGCACACAACCACGGCTTACCTGAACCGCATCGCCACTGCCGTACCCGAGTTCGATGTGCATGACACCTTCGCCGTCTTCGCCGAGCAGATGCTCGCCGACTCGCGGCTGCGTACGGTCTTTCGGCGGATGGTGAGCCGCGCCAACATCGCGCATCGCTATTCGTTCCTCGATCCGCAGAAAGGTGTCGGCCAATCTTCGGCGCATGACGCGAATGAGTTTTATCGGCCTGGCAACTTTCCCACGACAGCGCAGCGCATGGAGTTGTTTGAGCAGAGCGCTCCGGTGCTGATGAGGAAGGCCGTGGACCGGCTTGCGCTCAATGAGAAGGAACGCTCCGGTATCACGCATGTGCTGGTGACATGCTGCACGGGGCTCTATGCGCCCGGGCTGGACTTTGAGATCGTCGAACACCTCGGGCTTTCCGGGAGCGTCGAGCGCACGATGGTCGGATTCATGGGATGCTATGCAGCGATCAATGCGCTGAAGCTGGCGCGGCACATTGTGCGCTCAGAACCGAATGCGAGTGTGCTCATGGTGAACCTGGAGCTGTGCACGCTGCACTTTCAGGAGACGCAGGAACTGCAGCAGGTGCTCTCGTTCCTGGTATTCGCCGATGGCGCGGCGGCGAGTCTGATCACCGCGCGCGAGCACGGGTTCGCGCTCGACAGCTTCAGGGCAGTGATGGTGCCCGAGACGAGGGAGCTGATCACCTGGAAAATCCGCGGCCTGGGATTTGACATGCTTCTCTCCGGGCAGGTGCCGGCGGAGTTGGGTCGCACGCTTCACGAGGGCGAGTTGATGGCCGAGCGCGACGGCATCGACCTGTGGGCGGTGCATCCCGGAGGACGGTCGGTTCTGGATGCGGTGGAGAAAGGGCTGGAACTGCCACCTGATGCATTGGCGGCGTCGCGCGAGGTGCTGTCGTGCTTTGGAAACATGTCGTCGGCAACGGTGATGTTTGTGCTGCAGCGGATGATGCAGCAGGCGCAGCCCGGGCAACGCGGATGTGCGATGTCCTTTGGCCCTGGGCTGACAGCGGAGACGATGCGCTTCCATGTGGTCTAGTGCGGAGATCGACTTCAGACGGCGGGTCCCTCCGCGCGATCTGCCGGAGCAGATGGATGGCGACTGCAGCTATGAGGATTTCCGCGGCTGCCTGGGCCATCTGGAGCAAGTCAACCGCTGGCTGCTGGGCTATCGGCCGACGCTGGCCTGGCTGGAGCGGTTGCCGCGTGGGCCGCGTGATCCGGTACACATCGTCGATGTGGGCAGTGGCGGCGGCGATCTGCTGCGGCAGATTGCAGGCTGGGCGCGAAGGCGCGGCATTGCTGTGCAATTAACGGGGATCGATTTGAATCCTTATGCAGCGCGTGCGGCAACGGAGTTCACCCCGAAGGAGTTCGGAATCGCGTGGGTGACCGGCGACGCTCTGGAGTATCGACCGAAGAGGCCAGTGGATATCGTCGTGAGCTCGCTGATGGCGCACCATCTGGAGGATGACGAGATCATTGCGCTGCTGCGGTGGATGGAATCGACTGCGCAGGCAGGTTGGTTTATCAATGATCTGGAGCGGTCGGAGTGGAGTTGCAGAATGTTTGGTTGGATGGCGGAGGTAGTGGGATGGCACCGGTTTGTGCGGCATGATGGGCCTGTGTCCTTCCGTCGGGCCTTCCGCAACGAGGACTGGCTGCGGTTGCTGGCAATGGCTGCGGTTCCGCGGGAGGTTGTGACGGTGGAGCATTGGTGGCCGGGACGGTTGTGTGTGGGGCGGTGGAAGTGAGGCCGGTGTCGGCCGGGGTAGGCCTGATTGCGGCTGAGGCCTGGCTGGCGCGGGCGGAGGTCCATTGCGTCAGCTGCTCTCGCTATCGTTCAACTCGTGGCACAACTCATCACGTCTAACCATCTGAGAGCGATTCATGCCAACTTCCACGCTGCCGGAGCGCAAAACCGCCGGTTCCAGATTCAAAACCGTTCTCTGGGTCTCGCTTGGTCTCACCACGCTCTTCGTCTTCATAACATCGGAAGTGCTCCTTATCACCGACTATCCGATGTACCATGCCTACCGTCTCCAGGTCATCGCCGACCGCGGCCTCCTCATCCCCCATACACTCGCCGGAACCTTCGCTCTCCTGATCGGCCCCATCAATTTCTCCTCGCGAATCCGTCAGCGTCACCTCACGATCCATCGCCTTCTCGGTCGCATCTACGTGATTTCCGTTTTTCTCGGTTCGTTCACTGGGATCGCTCTCGCCTGGGGGCGTCCGGGCCTCCCCGGAACCTCTATGCAGGCCGCGGCGTGGATGGCCTGCACGACCGCCGCCTTCCTCACCGCGCGCAACCGCCAAATCGTCCAGCATCGCCAATGGATGGCCCGCTCCTACGCCGTCACCTTTACCTTTGTCTCGAGCCGCGTTCTGAACCTCGTGCCCGCGTACTGGAGCCATCTGGGCGACGTCCTGTCCGCAGTCGGGGTCATCGCCTTTACACTTGCCTCGCTGCTGATCGTTGACCTCGGCCTTAGCTGGCACGAACTCACCACTCGTCGCGACTGATCGTCGGCCAGGGTTATGAGACCTTGAGATGCAGGCTTACAAAATGTCCTATTTCCCGAGGCTGGTCTCCTCCAGCTCCGAACTGACTACAGGTCCGTAACCACCGAGCTGTCCAACAATTACCGCCACCGCAGGCTCCTCACCCTCCAGTACCCACACCGTCACATCTTTCGGCTGAAGGCCGAGCAGCTTCGCAATCACTCCCACGATGCCGCCCAGCTCCGGATGAATGCGAAACACTGCCGCCTTGAGGGTCTGTCCTGCCAGGTGAACCGTCTGCTCGTCCTCCGGCGAGATCAGGAGCCGAATCAACCGCCCGCCGCCGACTGGCGCCAGCATCCCCGCCCGAAACGGCGCCGTATTGGGCGGCACATTCAGCAGCAACGTGCCGACGAACCCATTCGCCAGATCATCCGGCAGGTTCATGTGCTTGCTCTCGACGTGTACCCTGCCATTCTTGTCTATTGTGCGGCTGGTCACTATGCCGGTAGCGGCTTTTACCGTAAAGTCGATGGGCTTTGCAAAGAAAGGCCCTTGCTCTATGTGATGGTTGCGTATTAACCGAAATGTGCCCTGTTGCCTGTATGTCGTCGTCTCATCATCAATCGATCCATCCACAAATCGATAGGTCAGACGCATTGTCACTTCATCGCCCTGCACGATTTGGGAAAACTCACCACTGGCAATGGTTTTTCCATCCTCGGAGCGCGCTACCATGAACCGATGCATGGGACGCTGTATATGTCTGACCGAAATTTGTTCTGCCGGCGCTGCGGTGCCCAACGTTATTGCCCAGAAAACGGCCAACAGGAAATCGTTTCGCCTCATCAATACCTCGTTCTACCTTAGACGCCTCACGATCCCCCGATGAATCCGGCATATTCTCACGTCGGCAATGTGCATCGGTCCAGCCAGCTCTTACCTGCTCCCAAATTACGATTTGTACAGAATGACGTGCCGAACTGCTTTCTGGCCGTCTACTAGAGAGAGGGGGTCCGCTGGAAATTGATTGGATATCCCGTGAATTGGGAGGGAATGTTTTGCAAGACGAAGTACTGATTCTCGGTGGTGGAGTGGCAGGCTGTGCGGCTTCGATCGCGCTCGCTCGAAAGGGACGAAGCGTCACGCTGATCGAACGCGAGCCCACACCGCGCCATAAAGTCTGCGGAGAATTCCTAAGCGGTGAGGCCCTTGAAGACCTGCATTTGCTCGGTATCGACGTGACCTCGCTTGGCGCGGTGCCGATCGACTACGTTCGACTGGCCGCTGCACGGCGCGCCGCGACGGCGCCCCTGCCCTTTCCGGCGAAGTCGCTCACGCGCAAGGCGCTCGATACAGCGCTCATCGCCGCAGCCATCGCCGCGGGAGTCCGCGTCGAGCGTGGTCGCAGTGTGCAGTCGCTCAGCCGGGCAAACGCGAACCTCTGGCGGGCGACGCTCGACGACGGCACGATCTACGAGGCTCCAACCGCCTTTCTCGCCACGGGCAAAAACGATCTGCGCGGCCACGGTCGCCCGAAGGACCCTCAGCAATGGATCGGCTTCAAGATGTATTACCGCCTGTCTGACGCCCAGACCGCTGACCTGGCGAACGCCTCCGAGTTGACGCTCTATGCCGGAGGCTACGGTGGCATCCAACCGGTGGAAGACGGCATTACGAATTTCTGCTGTGTGGTACAGCGGCGGTATTTTGCACGCGCGGGTCTTCGCTGGGAGGGCCTCCTTACGAAGATGCAGCAGGATTGTCCCCACCTCGCGATGAGGCTGGCCGGTGCGGAGCCACTACTCGACAAACCGATCACCATCACTCATATACCGTACGGTTACATTTGCCGCGCAACAGAGGATGGGCTCTACTGCATCGGCGATCAGGCAGCCGTAATCCCCTCGTTCACCGGCGATGGTATATCCATCGCGCTGCATACTGCCCGCCGCGCCGCCGCTGCCTATCTTGCCGCGGAGCCAGCGCCCGTTTTTCAGGCAAAACTGCGTTCCGCAATGCTGCCGCAGATGCGTCTTGCCGAGCTCGCCGCCGACGGCTTGAACAACGCTCTCGCGCGCGCGGTACTGCCCTTCTGCCTCAGGGTCTGGCCCGGCGTCATGCGCGTAACCGCCAGACTCACGCGTGTCACCCAGCCCCCAGCTGTTGCTCCGCAGGCATTCGCCAGCTGAAATCGAGCCACGCCAAAGCCACCCTCGGTTGAAAAACATTTTTAGGGGAGATGCAATGAAATCCTTCGCAGTCGTAGCCCTCGCTGCCATACTCGTTCCAGCCGCACTCGCCCAGCATCAGACCTTCGCCGTCAATCCCGATACCAGCGAGGTCCAGATGACACTCAACACGACTCACGAGGTCGTCCATGGCACGTTTCACATCCAATCCGGATCGATTGAGTTTGACCGCAGCAATCCTGAGATGTCAGGTTCGGTGGTCGTACTGGCCGGCAGCGGCAAGACCGGCAATGGCAGTCGCGACAAGAAAATGAGCAAGGACATCCTCGAGGTGGGACAGCACGCAACCGTTTCCTTTGAGCCGAAGACCTATACCGGCGCAATCGCTCCTTCAGGCGATTCCACCATCCAGGTAACCGGTATCTTCACCCTCCTCGGCACGCCTCACGAGATCACCGTCCCCATGCTTGTCCACCTTGAAGGCACAACCGCAACGGTCAAGGCCCATTTTGCCGTGCCGTACATCCAATGGGGATTGAAGGATCCGAGTTTTATGTTCTGGAAAGCGGACAAGGACGTCGCGATCGACCTCTTTCTGAATGGCCGGCTTTCACAATAGAGAACCGTCTTCTTTGCATCCCATGATGTTATGCGTCAGCATGAGCGCTAAAGCGAAGTGAGTCTCCCAGCTACTTCGATCAGTGCGAGCACAAGACTCACGATGAGCAATGTCTCACAACAGCGGCTTTTCGTCGGATTAGTGGTTATTGCTCTCTTTTCGTTTCCAGGAACGACGATGGTGCCGGCTCAACAACGCGACACAGCGTCAGTCGTCCGTCTGGTGGACGCAGCGGTCAAAGCCCAGGATTGATAATCCTGCGGGGTACACGGTGACCGAGCACTATGGCGTATACAGGGGCGATGACGAAATTCATCCCATCGCCGCAATGACGGTCATGACGACTTATAAGAAGGAATCCGGAAAGAACTATGTTATCGTCTCGCAGACCGGGTCGAGTATCGTTCGCAACTTAGTACTGCGCGCGATTCTGGAAAACGAACAGCGCCTGAACCAGCCTGGCACCCGCGAGGGCGCATGGATCACTTCCCCAAACTATGACATGCAACTGAAGCCCGGCGGAACCCAGCCGCTGGATGGACGAGACTGCCTGGTTCTGGCCCTGATCCCGAGGCGAAAAGCGCCCTATCTTATCGAAGGAACTCTGTGGGTGGATGCGAAGGATGGCTCCATCGTTCAGGTTCAGGGAACAGCGTCGAAACACTCTTCATTGGTCACCGGCCCCGCGCAGATTATGCGCCAGTACGCGAGGCTTCGACGGTGAGCGCGTCACCTTCCGCTGGAAGGGCCATGCTCATGGCGGCAGGCAGCGCATCATGACCCTCCACGCACAGGAGTTCCTGCGCCGCTTCTTCCTCCACGTGCTGCCCAGAGGCTTCGTGCGCATCCGCCACTACGGCCTGCTCGCCAACCGCTTTCGCAACCAGAACCTTCGACGGGCGCGCCAGTTGCTCGCCCGCATCGAACCGCAGCAACGACAGGCTTCGACAACAGATCAGAAGGATCACAGCACACTCTGGCACTGTCCACGATGTGGAGGCGCCATGTGCGTCGCCCGGCGACTCACCGCCATGGAGATCAACTCCTCATGACAACACCAGCCATCCCAGCCCATCGACTTGCCCTGCGCACGCCTGCCTCCACGTGTGCCTCCACTCCCGGTTACTCCGTCTTTCGCGCTCTGCGCATATCTCCGGATCGACTGCCACTGCTTCGTATCCGCCTCTTCACCGGCTCGCACCGAACAACTAATAACAACCTGCCCGACCAGCAGCTGTTCAGTCCTACCCGGAAAGCCATTCAATACCCATAGAGCCCAATCGGAATATCACCGCGTCTGCCGCAAACGTCAGCGGCTTCCTTCTCGTCTCCTTATCGAACACGCCTCGGACTCAGTTCGGAGACTTACCCCAACTCGTCCCCCGAGGCGTATCCGATCAAGGCTAGCGACCACACACCCAGAATCCGTCGATGAGCGCATTGGGCTGTTTGCGTCTATTGACGATTATTTCCGGTTTACAAGTCGTTCAACTGGAACTCGGGAAGTTGAATTTCACCGTCAGCCGCAGCCTTCGATGAGCGCCTCTGCGATCTCCACTGAACGCGGGTAGCGGGATCAACCCTCTGTGTAGCCGAATCGGGAATTCGCCCATTCCTCGACACAAGTTCGTAAAGACCAATCTTCCCGGCGGATGGCGGCCGCCTTGACTTTTCGGTCGCCTGGCGGTCGCAACTTCGGGAGTCCACGATCTTCAGATAAGTCCGACCTGCGTCCGCAAGTGAGCAATTTTGCACATCTTTTTGGTCTCAATTCTGGTCTTCTTCTTAGCAAGCACGCGCCTGCCCCAGCATCGGCGCGCCAAATCAGCGAAATGACCGAGGAGTGACATGAAGAAGCTCTTGAGCATTGCGGCGGGGTTCGCCCTGCTGCTTGTTGTCGAGTATGCCTATGCGGTACCGAGCTTCGCCCGCCAGACAGGCCTCTCCTGCAATGTATGCCACAGCAACCCGCCTGAGCTGACAGCCTTCGGTCGTGACTTCAAGCTCAGAGGCTACCTGCTCACTGCCATGACGCCCAGCGACAAAGTGGGCACCTCGAAAAGCCTGTTGTTGTCCAAATACATTCCGCTGTCTTTCATGATTCTGATATCCAACACTACGTTCCAAAGCAACGCGCCGAGTACACAGAACAGCGCTGTCGGATTTCCGCAGCAACTCAGCCTCTTTCTCGCAGGAGGCATCGCATCGCACTTCGGCGCGCTCGCCCAGGTCACGTACAGCCACTCCAGCGATACCTTTGCAATGGACAACACCGACCTGCGCTATGCCAACGAAACAAAACTGGGTGGTAAGGAACTCGATTACGGAATCACTCTGAACAATAACCCCACTGTTTCGGATCTCTGGAACAGCACGCCTGCGTGGGGTTTTCCATGGATATCGTCGGAATCCGGCGTCAGCCCGATTGCTGCGACACTCATCGACGGGACGCTCGGCCAGGATGTTGCCGGTGCGGGCGTCTACAGCATGTGGAACAAACACCTGTACGCCGAGGTGAGCGCCTACCGAAGCGAGCACGAGGGAGGACCGGTTCCAGTCAATGGCGCCGGGTTCCAATACAACATCAGCGCCGCCGCTCCGTATTGGCGTGTTGCCTGGCAGCAGACGATGGGAGTGAACTATCTCGAAGTCGGCACTTATGGGATGGCGGCTAACTCGCATCCAAACTCCGTCACCGGGCCGGTTGACCGATACATCGACCCGTCTTTCGATTTCCAGTTCGAGCGCCCATTCGGCGCAAACCTGCTCGACGCCCACGGAACATGGATCCATGAAAGCTCGAATCTGGGTGGCACTTTTGCCGCCGGGGGAGCCGCTGTGCTCGACCACACGCTCAACACCTTCAGGGTCGACAGTACATATCACTGGACCAGCAAATACAGCGCGACCGGTGCTCTGTTTCGCACCACAGGGACAGCGGACCCGCTGCTGTATGCTTCCGCACCAACGACTGGCAGCCAGAACGGCAGTCCTGAAACCGCCGGTTATACAGTGCAGTTTGCCTGGTGGCCGGCCCAAAACGTCGACATCGATCTGAACTATACGGGATATACACGGTTTAACGGCGCGAGCATGAATTACGACGGCGCCAACCGCAACGCCTCGGACAACAACACGGTTTACATGGCGCTCTGGCTGCTCTTCTAGGAGAAGGCATGGAACACCAAACCACCATCCAGGAAGTCGACCCGAAGAAGAATATCGTCGTCAGCAGGCGCTCCTTCTTCGGCGCTCTGCTCTGTGTCGGGGCGGCAGGCATGGGCGCCATCCTCGCCGTTCCTGTGCTCCGCTATATCCTCTATCCGCTTTATGCAAAAGCGAGCAAAAACACCTGGTCTCCAATCGGGGAGATGGGCGCGTTTTCCAACCTTTCCAAGCCGATCCTCGCCCCTCTCGACCTGAAGCAGATCGATGGATGGCGTGAAGTCGATTCTTCCCAGACCGTCTATGTCACGAAAGATCCGCAGGGCCAACTGGGTGTGCTTTCCTCCATCTGTCCCCACATGGGTTGCACCGTTGCCTGGCGCCAGGGTCAGGATGACTTCTACTGCCCCTGCCACGGAAGTGTTTTCAAGGCCGACGGAACGCATGTGTCCGGGCCTTCGCCCCGCGGGATGGACCCGCTTCCTCATAAAATTGCGGACGGTAAGCTCATGGTGAAGTTCGAGTATTTTCGTGAGAATGTACCCAACCAGGAAGTGTTGAGCTAAGTGGCGGCGGACGATTCGGTAACGAAACAATCGGACACGAAGCCGCGCTCGCGCTTCTTCGTCTGGTTCAACGAGCGCACCGGCATTCGCAACATCATGCGCGCCTCGCTCGATGAGCCCATTCCCGGCGGCGCACGGCTCGCTTATATCTTTGGATCGGGTCTGCTTTTTATTTTCATCTCCCAGGTGATTACCGGGCTCTGTCTCGCCCTCTATTACGTTCCTTCGGCAGAGTCGGCCCACACCAGCGTCGCGTACATCACCAAGCAGGTGGCGGCCGGTCAATTTCTGCGCAGCCTGCATTACTACGGCAGCAGCGCCATGATCATCGTGCTGCTGCTTCACTTCCTGCAAACCTTCATCTACGGATCGTTCAAGGGCAGGCGCGAGTTGCTGTGGATCGCGGGGGCGTTCCTGTCGCTGCTCGTCCTCGGAATGGGATTCACGGGGTACCTGCTGCCGTGGGATCAAAGCGCTTACTTCGCGACGGCGGTCGGAACGAACATCGTTGGGGAAGTTCCGTTCATTGGGCAATGGCTGACCGACATGCTGCGCGGCGGCGACACGCTGGGCACGCTCACGCTGTCGCGGTTTTATTTCGCCCACGTCTTTCTCATTCCGGGACTGATCGTTCTGGTCATCGGCCTCCACATTGCGCTGTTTCGGAAGGCAGGCGCTGCGGGGCCCATTGAGGAAGATCCGGTCCATCCCAAACTGCCCCCGGAGAGCTTCTATCCCCGCCAGGTGCTGATGGACATGGCGTTCGCGATGCTGCTGATGGTCGGCCTCGGCGTGTTGGCCTACTTCCATCCCGTCCAGCTCGGCCCCATTGCCGATCCCAGTGACACCAAGTTTGTTCCCCGGCCGGAGTGGTATTACCTGCCGATGTTTGAGTGGCTGAAGTTCTGGTCGAGCCGCATGGAAGTGTTTGCGATCGTCGTGATCCCCGGCATCCTCGCGCTGCTCTTTTTCCTCATGCCGTTTTTGGATCGCAAGCTGGAGCGCCGTCCGTGGAGACGGCCCATTCCGCTGCTGGCCGTGGCGTTCGTGTTAGTGGGAATGATTTTTCTCGGCTTCAAGAGCCGCCTGGACGACTTGCGCGACCACAATGTTGCAGTTCAACTCGCGTTCCAGAAAAAACAGGACGCGGACTATACCAGGCCTTCGTTCGTACCGCGGATGGAATCCGCCAGCGGGGCGCCTGTATCCTCGGGGCCCGTCAGTCCTCTGGTTGCCAAAGGGAAGAAAATCTTTGACTCCGAAGGATGTTCCGGATGCCATGGAGCATCGGGTACGGGAACGGGGCAGGCGCCCAGCCTCGTCGGCATTACCGCCAAATATCCTTTGCCGCAGCTCACCGACCTGGTTCACCATCCCAATGCGAAGATGCTCGCTGGCCATATGCCTTCGTTCGATCTCTCCGCCCCGGACATGACATCCCTCTTCAGCTATCTCGGCAGCCTGGGGACGAGCGGCGGAAGCGCACCCGCGGCGACATCCGGAGGTACGCCACCCGCGTCCGCGCCAAGTGCCGCGCCCGCTCCTTCCGGCACCGGCGCGGCTCAGGGCAAGCAGGTTCCAGCTAAAACCACCGCTGGGCCCGCATCGGCCGCTGCCGCTGCCGGCGAAAAGATCTTTCAGGCGCAAGCCTGTGCCCGCTGCCATGGAGAGGCTGGTGCGGGAGCCGGGAAAATACCCCCTCTGGGTGGCCTGGTTGCAAAACGCTCCGACGCCCAGCTGGCGAAGCTTATCCAGTCTCCCGACGCCACGATGAAAGCGGGCGGCATGCCGCCCTTTGCAGCGCCGGCCAAAGATGTAACTGCGGTGGTTGCTTATCTGCGCTCGCTGGCGCCGAGTAAGAACGCGCCGTCGCCAAACAAGCCGCAGGCATCCGCCGCCGCGCCTGCGCCGAACGAACCTGCGGCCGCAGCGGCTCCTGCCACGAAGCCAAAGACCGAAAAGGCCTCTGTGGCTCCGGCAGCGCCTGCGCCCGCCACGCCGCAGACGGCTGCCGCCAGCCCGTCGACCTCCGCCGGACGCGCCCTCTTTCTCGCCAACGGCTGCTTAGCTTGTCATGGAAAGGATGCGCAAGGCACCCATTTTGCGCCCTCGTTGATTGGCATAACTAAGAAATATCCGCCCGCTCAGCTCACGGACTTGCTCCATCATCCGAAAAAAGCAATGCGCGCCGGAGGCATGCCCGCGGTCACCGTAAACGACGCGCAGATGAAGGAACTCGTGGCCTATCTCTCCAGCCTGGGAACGGCGCCTGCGAAGCAAGCGCCTGCGGAGGCAAGTGCGGCGCGACCTGCTCCAGGCCAGCCCGCTGCGCCGGCGGCAGCGAATGAAGCCAGTCCTGCGGGAGCGGCGGCACCGGCCAAGCCTTTGCCGCTGAGCGCGGACGCGATCCGCGGCAAAGCCCTCTTTGAGCACAACCGCTGTGAGACCTGCCACGGGGTTGGCGGCATGCGTGGAACTGTAGCCGCTCCAGGCCTGGCCGGCATGGCGTCGGTTCTTCCCGCCGCTGTGCTCGATAATCTGCTGCAGCACCACAGTACGCAGATGAAGAACGGCAACATGCCTCCCACCAACATGAGTGCGGCAAACAGGAAGGCGATCGTTGCCTACATCCGGTCGATGCCGTCACCTCCTGATACTCAGTAGCGATCTGCACCATGCACCATGATGCAATTTGGCAGTGCCAACGCGCACAACGCGATCAGTGCCCGGAAATCCTATGGGCTTGGTCTCCAAGCAAATAATGAACCAACCGTTGATGGATGATGGCGATGCCATCTGCTATTACTGCAGGATATCGGGAGCAGAGAAGTCGGCCCTCAGTCAGCTCCGATCTTTTGCGCTCATCGCAATGCCAGTAGACATTCCGGCGTCTGTGGCGGTTGTCGCTAATTAGGAGTTGAGCTCCCTTCTGTCTCGGTTCATGCGAAACCGCCAATGCGCTCATCGAGAACTTTGGGACGGGCAATCTGCGGGTTCGGGACGAATGACCGGCCACCCGTCAATTACTGGTTGGCCAATACCCCGTACGCCTTCGGCGTGGATGATGATGGATTCGCTCGGACAGCCGGTGGAAGGATTCCGTTGCACCGGGGTGGCATAGCGTCGAACGTGTTTCCAGAGGGTTCACCTTAGGTATTTGGTATTTGTGCCCAGATTGTGCCTGAAGATGCCGTTTCTGGCGATTTGAGCGATTTTGGCCATTCTGAAATCAGCAACTTACGTGTTATCAACACCGGCTGAGGTTCGACCCCCTCTTCCGGCACCAACAAAACAAAGAGCTTAGATCATCCCGGCCCCTCAAATCCGGGGAGTCCAAAATCGTTTGGTGGCTTTTGGTTTCTGCATGCGGCGAGGAAGAACGCCGGAAAGAAAAAACCGGCTCAATGAGCGCATTGGCCTCTTGTCAGCAACCGAGGACGATCCATCACAAGCACCTCTTAGCGCACCCTCGCCACGTGGCGAGCGTACCAGGAGCGGCTAGCTCGTGGAGGCCCGATCGCATAGCTAACCCCGGCTAGCACAGGATTGACCATAAGACCCTAGTCGCTGAACGGGACGCCATACATGAGCAAAGCAGTACGAGGGGGACGATGCTGTGCCCCGACCATGGTCGGGTTCCTGCCCATGGCCTTCCATCCGGACCGCAGCAGCGTTCATGTAGAGCAGCCGCACCTGATCGCGGTTTCCGCCACGCTCGCTGTAGATACTGATCGTGGTCAAAAGCCGGGTCTGCCCCGACTCAATAAGATAAGGTCCAATGCTGAAGGGTGGAGCATTGCGAACGTCCTGCACCTCGTCCGAACTCTGGGCGACGATCTCGTAATTCAGTGACTTCTGCGAACTCTCCGGGCGTAAACGAAACAACAAATCGTTCGAAGTATGCCCGGAGGAAAATCCTGGGTTGCTCGTTGCGCCATCTTCATTGTTCATAATGAATTTGCCTTTGCAAACGAGTAATACCGCCGCCAGCAATTGACGCAACGGATGGCGCGAAGTCGAAACGGAACGAGTACCCTGTCCAGCCACTCCGGCTCGGCTGACTTGAACTCGATGGAACTGCACAGAGGACATTTCCGCCGAATCCAGAGGAACCGCGGAATTATAGGTGGCCAGTTCAGTCTTGCGCTGTTCATATAGATCGATCCCTCTTCACGCTACGATGTCGCTGGATCGCCAGCGGTAGAATTGCTGTCCAGCCACGAAAGAAGTTCACGGATGCTGCCAGTCGCAAGAGCCACGCACGAGTCTCCTGCTCCGTAATAGAGGTGAATCGTGTCACCATCCGCACCAATGGTCTGCCCGCACGGAAACACGACATCCTTGACATCGCCTCCGCGCTCATACGGAGCTTCGGGACCGAACATCCAGGAATCCCCGCGTTGCAGGCATATCTCCGGATTCTCCAGATCGAACAGAGCCAGACCAATCCGATAAATACTGCCGGAGGCCGTCTGCCGGACGCCGTGGTACAACGTCAGCCAACCCTTCTCAGTTTCAATCGGAGGCGAACACAGGCCGATCTTGTTGGCATCCCACCAACCGCCGCGCCGCGCCTCCAGGATGATTTTGTGTCGACCCCAATGCCGCAGGTCGGGTGAATACGAGATCCACATGTGCGCGCCCAGCGTTGTTACCGGCCGATGGATCAAGGCCCAGTATCCGCCGATTTTCCGTGGCAACAGAGCCGCATCCTTGTCCTCCGGCTGCATGATGACGCCGTAGCGTTCGAAACTCCTGAAGTCTCTGGTGAGCGCGAGCGATACTCCTGGGCCACCCCGGGCGAAAGAGGTATACGCGATGGCGTATTGCTCCAGCTCCGGTACGTAAGTGATACGAGGATCCTCGATACCCCAGCGCTCTTCGCGATACTTTCGGGGTTCTGCGGGGAACGTCGGCGTCGCGTCGATGCGCCATCCATCGACTCCGTTTGCGGACCGAGCCACAGTCAGATGCGACAGCCCGCGCCGATCTTCTACGCGGCACAAAAGCAGGGTATCGCCGTCGGCCAGCCGCACCGCGCCCGCATTGAAAACGCTGTTGACCGCATAGGGCCAGTTATCCCGGCTCAGAATTGGATTTCCGGAATGACGAGTAAACAGGGAAAGCTGCGGATCGCCGTCGGACGAGTGCCGATCTGCAAAATCGTGGTCCGGCTGTGTGGACGGAAGAAGAATGGAAGTCAAAGGCAAACGCTCATTTCCTGATTCAAATGCCCTGCAGTGGAGGTTTCTACGGCTTGCATATCAAGCAAAGCCATGAGGAACGAGAGGGTGGATTCAGCCCCCTGATTTTCGTTTACGCGATCCGGATGCAGCCCGTCCCTGCAACCTCCGGTCGCGGCATCGTACAGCGGAACCTGCAGGTCGTTCTCTCCGAGAAACCAGCGGAAGGCCGACCATGCTTCGTCCAGCCACAAGCTGTCTCCGCTTACCCGGTATGCCTGAAGACATGCGGCTACGGTGGCGCAGGCCTCCACCGGCTGCTGGTCGAAGCGAGCCTTGTCTTTCCCCTTCGCGAAGAATCCTGTGGAGCCGATCGGTACAAATACGTGATCTTCGTCGCGATGCTGCTGGGCGACAAGCCACTTCAAAGACTCACATCCCACATCGACCATTCTCTTGTTTTTACCGTTCCATCCAGCCAGAATGAGCGCCTGGGACAGGCGTGCGTTGGAATACGCGAGGCTCTCCTCGAACCACTGCCAGTCCCTGGTGTGGGTGTGTTCATAGATATCCAGCAGTCGGTTTGCCAGCAGATTGCGTGTTCCCTGGATGATCCTGTCCCCGGGAAACCAGTCAAGATATCCCTGCATGCCCATAACAGAAAACGCCCATGCGCGCGGACTGGTGAAGGCTAGAGTGGCCGGAACAGCGGACTCGAACAACTGGCCGCTCGCGCCTCGTAGTCCAAAATCCGCAGAACGGCCGAGCACGGTTCCAAGCGCCCACAGCGCCCGGCCATGGCTGTCTTCCGATCCCGCACTTTCCTGCCATTGGCGATCGTAGCCGAGGAAGTTTCTGAATCGGCCAACCTTGCCGTGAAAGGCAAACTCAAGAAAAGCGAGGTATCGGCGAGAGAGGCTTGCGAGCAGGTCGCTGCCCACTACCGGGGACTCCTGCAGCAGCACAGATACGATCAGGGCGCGGGCATTGTCGTCCGTTGTATAACCTTCCGCGCAGTTAGGCACGGAGAAGACGGCGTGCTGCAAAATGCCTGTGTCGTCGGTCATGTGCTTCAGGTGAGCTGGGTCCAGAGCGGGTAACTCATCGGTTGATCTGGCTGCCAGGACGTCCTGCGGGGACGGTCGCGGCCGCAGGATGCGTTCGGTACGCGCACGCTGAAAGCTCGCCATATACGCCTGGGCGGTCCGCTGCCAGGTGGTGCCCCGCGAGTGGAGATAGGCGCGCTTCCGCATCGTATGCCGCTCGGCGTCGTTATCCAGCAGCCGGTTGGTCGCCTCTGCAATCGAAGCCGGATCGTCAAAGGGAACCAGTATGCCGCGTCCGTCCGCGAGCAGTTCCTGCGCATGCCAGTAGGGTGTGGAGATGATCGCTTTCCCGGCGCCCAGAGCGATCGCCAGCGTGCCGGAGACAATCTGTGCTTCCTGTCGATAGGGGGTGATATAGATGTCGGCCGCGCCGACATGCTCCACTAACTCCTCCGCGCTGACAAAGCGATTATTGAATATGACATGGGCGGATACGCCTAACTCGATGGCCAGTCGCTGGAGTTCTTCCCTGTAGCGCTCGCCGTCGCGGCGCCGGACGTGAGGATGAGTTGCCCCGGAAACAATGTAGGTCACATTGTCATGTTTTGCCAGGATCGCGGGCAGCGCACGAATGACGTTTTCGATGCCTTTGTTGGGCGACAGCAATCCAAAGGTCAGGAGCACCGGCTTGCCCTGGATGCCGAACAAATCCTTGAAGTAATTCGGATCGGTAAACGGGAAATCCGGCACGCCGTGAGGAATTAAGTCTATTCTTTCTGAGGGAACGCCGTACACGTTCCGCAACAGCGTCGCAGCAAGCTCACTCATGACAATCAGACGATCGGAAAGATGCGCGATCTCTTCGAGCACGGTCTGCTGATCCAGGTCCGGTTCACGCAGCACGGTGTGGAGTGTGGTTACCAGCGGCATCTTCAGCCGGCGCAGGAGCGACAGGATGTGGCTGCCTGCCGGCCCTCCAAAAATCCCGTATTCATGCTGGAGACAAACCAGATCGTTCCCGTTGAAATTGAGAAATTCGGCAGCGCGCTCGTACGAGGCGCAATCATCCTGCTCGATTTCCATCCGCACGCGATCGGGATATTCGTAGCTCGAGTCTGGATCGTTGACAGGGATTGCGAAAAGACGAGCACTCCCGTATTCGGACGCGATTGCCGTGCACAGGTCCGTCGTAAAAGTCGCAATCCCGCATTGCCGCGGCAGATAGTTGCCAATGACAGCAATGCGCGTGGGCAGAGGCAATGGCGAACTACCCGCTCCCGCCAGAGGCGGAGCGGGCAACGAAGCAGGGAGCCCAGCCACGCCTTCGACGTGAAGCATCTCCGAAAGAGTCATTCATTCCTTTCAACACTGGTATCGTGGCCGCTCAGATACCGAGCTCGAATGCGGGGAAGCCGACATTCATACCGCATTCGGCATTGACTGCTTATTCCGGAGCAAGTTGCCGAATGCTCAGTTCGTCGATCAGGCCGAGCGAAGCCCGCTGTTGGATATGCCGCGCGTGCAGCGTCGCTTTAGCGACGCGAAAACCCAGGTATCGTGATACGTGCAGAATACCCAGCTCCGCGGCATTGAACTTCGCTTCTGTCTGCGCCAAAGCGCGAGTGATCGCCCGGTTGCCTGCCACCTCGTCCGTCCGGCCCCAGCCGAGCCGGGAGCAGGCCGACTCGATCCACATGAAGTGCCAGCCCGCGTCGCGCACCTCAAGATCCAGTTGTGCAGGCGACACATTTTCCACGGACATCCACTCCGTGGCGAACGGCTTCATCTTCAGGTGGAGACCGTCCGGTAACAGGCACTCGGTTCGAAGAAAAATCGCCGGGGGCCTTACCACGAGCCGTTGCCGGATTTTTCCGCACTCGCCGGTAGACCAACGGAACCCCCGACCTGGGCATTCGGCACACCTTCAGGGGAAATCGGATGACTGGGACTGATACTGATGTCGGTCACTTCTGCAGGCGCACCTCGATCGTTAGTCTTCGCGGCCGTCTTCGTATCTGGCCGCTTCAACCCGAAGGGGTAGACGGAGGTATTCTCTTTCGAGAGATGGCTCTTCACATCGGATTTCTTAATGAGGCTCATAGAAGCTCCAGTCGACCGGTTGCGTACCTGAAAGGGGCTCGTCTGGAGCGAGACGTAGGAAGCTGAAGGCGAGGAGGAGAATCTGAACTACTTCTCTACTATACGCCGGAAACACTGCACATTCCTGTGAAAACTCCTGATCCCTGCGCAGTTTGCCCTGTATGGAACACGCGAGAATATGAGCAATTTAGCTCAGTTATTGTTTTTCCTCTCTGATCTAATCATTTTGGAGCAGGGTCTCTCTGTATCTCCTCACTCGTGGTTCTGAGCTAAGTCAGTCCATCTGAAATGTGTTTCTCTTAGCCTTTCCGCACCGCAATAAGGAAAACCAATGAAAATCACGCCTCTGCTGTTGGCTGGCGCCCTTGCGCTGACGAGCGGGAACCTTTGGGCTGCCTCTGGACGCCAGGATTCAATCGATCGCCTGCAAATGTCTTCGGATGTGCTTCGCTCCATTATGAGCACGCCGGACAAAGGTATTCCGGACGAAGTGGTGAAGGATGCGAAGTGCATCGTTGTGGTTCCGCATCTGGTGAAGGGCGGCTTTGTGGTTGGCGGGGAGCATGGCCGCGGCATCGCGTCGTGCCGCACTCCTGAAGGCTGGAGCGCTCCGGCATTCGTATCCGTGGGCGGCGGAAGCTGGGGATTGCAGATTGGCGTCGAAGGCGTCGATTTGGTCATGGTCGTTATGAATGACAGAGGTCTGCAGCACTTGCTCGGCGACAAATTTCAGCTCAGTGGAGATGCTTCTGCGTCCGCGGGTCCGGTCGGCCGTCACGCCTCTGCCGGTACCGACTGGAAGATGACCACAGAAGTCCTGACCTATTCGCGCTCCCATGGAATCTTCGCGGGAGTCACACTCGATGGAGCTGTGGTGGAGCAGGATACAGATTCTACGCGCGCCATCTACGGTCGCGATGCATCTTTTCGGTCGGTGCTGTCGGGCAATGTGCGCCCACCACAATCGACGTTGAGTTTTATGCGGGTTGTCGGGGAGATAGGCCGCGCTGGCACGCTTGCTGAAGCGACCCCGGGCCAACAGTAATAACCTAACCATTGCTGATCGGGGTCGTCCCACGATCCCGATCACCCTGCCACCATCGTAAGGAGAACTCGGTATGTTGATCCACATTGTTATCACGCTCGTCATCGTGGGGTTCCTGCTGTGGCTTGTGAACCGCTTCATCCCCATGCAGTCGAATATTAAGTCGATCCTCAACGGAGTGGTCGTCATAGCGGTGGTTGTTTGGCTCCTGGGAGTATTTGGAATTTTTCACCTCCATGCCTTCTCCTATGTGCACAGCCGGCGGTGACAAACCACTGAACGAATAGCGTTTGTCAGTAACACTCAGATTCAGTCACAGGCCAGGGTTTAGGTCACCATGGCAGTTATCTGCCACTAAAGGAATAGTCATGATAATGAAAATGCGGTTCGCGGTTGCGGCGATCTTAGGCATGAGCGCCTTCGCTCAGACGTCGCCCCGGCTAATTCCTCTGGCCGAGCCGGCTGCTTCGCCCAACCCTTATCGGGCGATTGTCATCAGCCGCACCGTTCAGGCGGTGAACTATGAGCACCGTGGCAAAGCGACAAAGGTGGATTTCGCAGGAACGACCCTGATGCCCGCAGCCGATGGCTGGGCGACGGTCGAGAACAAAAGAGGCAATCTTTCTATCACTGCCGAATTTGGGAATTTGGATAAGCCAACTGGCTTTGGCGGCGAGTACCTCACATACATAATGTGGGCTATCTCACCGGAGGGCCGGCCGGTGAATCTGGGAGAAGTACTGGTAGGCGGTAACCATCGCAGTAAGTTGCGCACAACCACCGACCTGCAGTCCTTCGCGCTGATTGTTACCGCGGAGCCCTACTACGCAGTTCGACAACCCAGCAATGTCGTCGTGCTTGAGAACGTCGTGCGCGCCGATACCCTGGGAACTACAGAAGCCGTTAACGCGAAGTATGAGCTTCTGGAGCGCGGGGGTTATATTCCCACAGGCTATAAGTTCGACCCCGTAGTGTTGAAGGCAAAGCTTCCCCTGGAGTTTTTTGAAGCACGCAATGCGGTGCGAATCGCACAATCCGAGGGTGCGGAGGAATATGCCGGAGAAAGCTATCGCCATGCAGTCGAGCTGATGAACACTGCCGACAGCGAGGCAACGGCACGGCATCCCTCTTCGCAGGATTTGATTGCAACCTCGCGTCAGGTTGTCCAGACGGCAGAAGATGCGCGAGCCGTTGCAGTGAAGAGAATCGACGAGGCGCGTCTGTCCAGCGAGCGTCAGGCCTCCAGAGACACGCAGGTCGCGTTGCAGGCGCAATCGGATGCTGCCGACCTGCAGAAGCAACAGGCGCAGGCAGACAATGCGAGGGCTCAGGCCGATAATGCGCAGGCACAGGCTGACACTGCGAACGCGCAAGCGGTCGCTGCGAAGGCACAGTCGGACATGGCCACCAACCAGATTGCATCCGCGGCGGCAGTTTCCGCGGCCACAGCCGACGCTGACCAGGCTCATCGAACGGCCCAACAGGCGCAGTCGGACATGGCCGCCAGCCAGATTGCATCCGCGGCGGCAGTTTCCGTGGCCACAGCCGACGCTGACCAGGCTCATCAGACGGCCCAACAGGCGCAGTCCGACGCCGATCAGGCACGCATAGCGACAAGCGTCGCCCAGGAGAACGAACGCCACGCTGAAGGCGATCAGGCTGCGCTGCGTGCGAAACTTGCGGACCAGCTGAATTCCATCCTCCAGACGCACGACAGCGTACGCGGGCTCATCGTCAACATGTCGGACGTGTTATTTGATACGGGGAAATACACGTTGAAGCCGGGCGCGAGAGAGAAACTCGCGAAGGTTGCCGGAATCCTGCTCGCCTATCCGGGTCTTGCCATTGAAGTCGGCGGCTACACCGACAATGTGGGCACCGATGCAATGAACCAGAAGCTCTCCGAGAACCGGGCCGACTCAGTACGCGATTACCTCGTTCAGCAGGGCGTGGCGACAGCCTCCGTCACAGCGAAGGGCTTCGGCAACACCGACCCGGTGGCCCAGAACGGCGATGCATCCGGACGGCAGCAGAACCGGAGAGTCGAGCTGGTCGTATCTGGCGAATCGATCGGCGACCATGTCACTACCAGCAGCCTGCAGTAGCGCATGTGTTGAGGCTGGGCATAGAAAGGCATAACCGATGAAAGCGTCAGGGATCACTCGCACAGCCATTCTGTCGTTGCTTCTCGGATCGGTCGCTCTTGCGTGCGCAGCGCAGGACCGGCCATCCGATGGCAAGGACAAGAACCATCCAAAACAAGACACCGCGCGCCAGCAGGCCAGGCCCGATCAACACGAACAACAGCCACGCTCATCGGGCCGGCAGGAGCAGCCCACCCGCCAGCAGCAGCGGCAGCCGGCTCAATCGCAGGAGCGACGGCCGGATCGGCAACAGCAGCGGCAGCCCGTTCCGGCAAAGCGCCAGTCCGTCCAGCAACAGCAGCGACCGAACAAGGCTTCGCAGCGGCAGCTTCCGATCGTCAGTAAACAGGAGGAGCACGACCGGCAACAGCGGACCCCATCTCCCGCGCGCCAGAGTCTGGCACAGCAGCATGTCCGGCAAGCTGCCTGGCAGCAGCATCGGGCAGGCAACTGGCAGTCGGACCACCGAACCTGGCAACAGCGCGGCGGCTATAGCGGCTACCGGATTCCTGACGACCGCTTTCGTGGCTATTTCGGGCCGGATCATGGATTTCGAATCCAGGGCCTGCCCTTCATGGCGGTTGGCGGATACCCGCGCTTCCAGTACCACGGCTATTGGATCAGCGTTGTTGACCCGTGGCCCACCAACTGGGGCGACGACTGGTACGACAACGACCAGGTTTATGTCGCCTACGCAGACAACGGCTACTACCTCTATAACCAGACCTACCCCGGTGTCGGCATTGCGGTCAGCATCTCGATGTAAGTAAGTGACTGCGGCCTCGTCCTGGGGCCGCACCTCGTTCGCCTGATCGGACGGTGGGCTCAGTCCCGGTACTTTGCCGTGGTGGTGACCCTTTGGCCGCGACGGCCGCCCTCCATGAGGAATTGCATCGCGATCGTGGTCTTTCCGGTTCCCCGGTTCTCCTTCGACGAGACAGAGGGGATTGCGGGCGATTTAAAGGTCGAATCCACGGTTAGCCTTTCTCGCTCATGCTGCCGTGCTGGCGAGAAGGAAGGGCGCGCACGGGGGCGCTCCACAATATCGGGGCCTGGGGCTCTGGGTCAGCTCTGAGATCGTACGCAGACACGGAGGCACCATTCAGGTAAAGGCCCGGGCGCATCCCCCCTTCACCGGAACGGTTTTCTCAGTCTTTCTGCCATCCCACCCCAGTTGGACTCCGGCGCCCCACTCCGGAGAAGTGAACGACTACCAGCACGAAACCGTGCAGTTTTTGGCCTGTCGCAAATCCTGAAAAGAATCACGACCCTGCCGAGTTGGCTCAATCCACTGACTTTTGTGGGATCTTCCGGTCTGTTCGCACGAATGTCTCAGGGAGTGCGGGCGTTTCCGCGTTGTGCTCGGGCAATTGATCGTGCAGCATCACGTTGAGAAGCGACTGGTGCACCCGGATGCGCCCGTTATATTCGATGAAACCGAGCTTGCGGAATCGATTCATGAAAAAGCTGACCCGAGACCGCGTGGTGCCGATCATGTCCGCCAGAGTGCCCTGAGTGATGGCCGGAATCAATGTTTCCGGCTCGCCGGGCTTGCCAAATTCCGCCATCAGCAACAGGATGCGCGCCAGGCGTTTCTCGCTGGAATTGAAAAGCTGGTCGACCAGATCGGCCTGGGTCCTCATACTCCGGGCCAGCAGAAACTTCAGGAACAGACCCGAGAACGCACGCTCCTCGTGCATCACCTGGATCATCTCCTTACGCTCGATTCTCAGGGCGGTACAGGCACCGATGGAGGTTGCAGTTGCCATGCGCAGGCCCCCGCTGGCGGCCAGTGACTCCTCACCAACGAAATCTCCAGCTCCGAGCAGAGTGATCGTGGCCTCTTTCCCTTTTTTCGAAAGGACGGTCAGCTTCACGCGGCCCTTTTGAAGGTAGAAGATGGAGTCAGCAGGATCTCCCTGCGCAAAGAAGACATGCTGCGGCTTCAGCTGGACGATTCTTCGCCCCAGCCCGGCTTTGGCCAGAAAGTCAGCGACGACGAATGCGGGTTTCTGCTGCTCGGTCATTTAGCGGCCTTGCGCGTTCTCGAGGCGAGCTCTTCGGCAAGCTTGTGCGCATTCACGGAGTGCTCGTGAGCCTGCTTCGTGAGCTCATGAGCCGTCAGATAATCTCCCTTACCATGGGCCGCAGCCGCGGCCGTGTGGGCGTGAGCCGCCAGGCTGTGCAGTTCTGCTGCTCGATCGTGCGTGCTCTGCGGCATAGGTATCCCTGTCCAGAAGCGAAATTGTTCGCGTGAGAATACTGCTGCTCACCTCTCGAACCGGTTTGGCGGAGAGGTAAGCAGCTCCTTCTTTTCAGCGGTAGATGACAACCAATGACCCTGGCTATTACCGCTTAGGCTCAGCAACGTGGCCACGTCCATCCCGAGTTTCGTTGGACTTGAAGTTGCGGGGTGTTGGGTTGCTGCGGCCTTTCTCGCCGTTCTTTGGCAGTGCACCTTTGTAGCCGTGCTGTGGGTCGTAGCGATTGTTCACATGGCCGTTGAAGTGTTCGTCGCCATGAAACCATGGTCCGGCGCCGATAAAGACACCGCTATTGAACCACTCCGGGCCGTAGTAGCCGTAGGGAGCACAGCTATAAGGAGAGTAGTCATAGTAACCATACGGACAGGCGGGGGCGACTCCGATGCTGACGACCACCTGAGCCTTGGCTGTGGGAGCAGCTGCCGCGAGGCAGATTCCAGCAACAGCCGCCAATGCAAAAACATTGAACTTCACCATAAATTCACCTTGTTCACTTGTAGCAACTTCGTTGAACTGCTGCGCCATTTCCCGGCCGAGTCTTGTGAGAAGAGAACCCGATTGCCGATCTGGCCGGGCTTCACAATCAGCTCCATGGCGCCCATTTAGACTTATCCATATCTACCGTCGCACGGATGGAAGCAACAATCTGTACCATTTCGCTCACTTTGCCTGGACGGGAACAGCGTCGAAGGCCTGGTGTCGTTCCAGCGAGCGTGCTCACGCTAGAACACAAACATAGCGATCCCGGCGGCAAACATCGCGATAGTGGTAATTGCCACGACAGTAAAACCCAATCGCGAGCTGGGCTGCCCCTGCATCAATTTCTTGTCCGCCGCCACCACCAGGATGGCGACCAGCAGAAACGGCGCAAGCAGTCCATTGATCACCGCCGTCCAGTAGAGAGCCTTCACAGGGTTAATGCCCGCAAAATCCAAACCCACTCCCACAGCGGTGGAGAACAGAATCAGTGCGTAGAACCAACGCGCCTGTTTGAGTTTTCGGTTCAGACCCTGGCGCCACCCCAGGGTTTCCGCGAAGGCGTACGCCGACGAGCCCGCCAGGGTTGGAATGGCAAGGAATCCCACGCCGACAATGCCCACTGTAAATAAGGTTGCGGCGAACCTGCCGGCGAGGGGTCGCAGGGCTTCGGCCGCCTGGCGCGTGGTCTCGATGTGAGTCAGGCCGTGCCGATGCAGGGTGATTCCCGTGGTCAGAATGATGAAAAACATCACTAGGTTCGAGAAAAAAGCCCCCACGCCGACATCGATATTCCTCATCTCCAGTTCCTGGATCGATGCTCCCCTCCGCATCGCCAGCGTGCTCTGGCCTGCCGCTTTTTCTTCTTCCACTTCTTCGCTGGCCTGCCAGAAAAAGAGATACGGACTGATGGTCGTACCGAGAATCGCCACCAGCATCGCCCATTCATCTCTGCCGTGCGGCATAGAGGGCGCGAACGTAGCGCGTGTCACCTGGCGCCAATTGACCCCCACCACAAACGCAGTGACAGGGTAGGCAACAAGCGCAAGAACCAGCCACTTGAGCGTGCTCGCGATCTGCTGGTAACGGAGCCGGACTGTGGCCCACGAAATCAGCAGTGCAAAGATCACGACGTAGATGCGCGAATTGACCCCCGACAGCATGGCAGCTGCATCTGACATGCCGGCGAGGTCGGCTCCGATGTTGATCGTATTGGCTACCAGCAAAGCAGTCACGAACACGTACAGCAGCCATGCCGGAAATCGCGCCTTCAGATTCCCGGCCAACCCCTGCCCGGTCACCTTGCCGATGCGCGCGCACATCATCTGAACCGCGGCCATCAGCGGCCACGTCAGTGCCGCGGTCCACAGCAGCCTGGTTCCGAACTGCGCGCCCGCAACCGTATAAGTCGCAATCCCGGAAGGGTCATCGTCGGCCGCCCCCGTGATTACGCCTGGGCCAATTGACTTCAACAGAAGTCGCGTCCATCGGGAAGGCGAAAGCCTGAGCACGATCAGTCGGAGTGCTGGAGTCCTGCCTCGGTTGCCAGGCAGAGTCCGTGCAGGACCTGCGGAATTACCGGTGCCACTCGTCCGGTGCTCGCTGCTGTCCGCCCAAATTTCCGCATCGCGCTCATGCCCGGAGGGCCATTCGGCATCCGTTCGGCGCCACTGTCATCGCTCTCTAGAAGTAGAGATCCGATGTTCCCGAAGCAGACGATCCCGTGCCGGGCGCCCGTTGAAAAGCAGGCGTCGACACCAAATCCGACGGCTGGACAATTGCGTACTGGATTGGGCTGGAACAGTAGACGCAGTTGGCCTGCTGGATTCCGTCGAAGCCTTTGCCGAGTGTCTGGGGGAAGGTCCTGAGGCACTCCGTGCAGGCAACCATGACGTACTCTTCTCCAGCAGGGTCATGCCCGTTGCGCGGAATCCAGATCGGCGCCATCGAGTTTGGGCGATCCGGCAGCGACGATAGCCGCTCCGATTGCGACATTGCTTTCACAACACGGAATAAGAGGCCCGGATGGGTTCCCTTTTGATAGAAAGCATCGGCGGCAACACCTGGCGGCACGCCGTCGCAGGAATATGCGCCACTCATCGCGATCACCTGAATCGCGGGAAACCGGCGACGGACCACCGACAGCAATTCGAAGCCCGACATTTGCGGCATATGGAGATCGGAAATCAGGACATCCGGAATCTCGCGCCGAATCTCCGCCAGTGCTGAGAAGCCGTCGTCAGCGGTTTGCACGCTGTATTTGAATTCGTTCAGGATGGCCGAAAGACTAAGGCGAATCGGTGCCTCATCGTCGACGATGAGGATTTTCGCTTTGGGATTGGACATCGTTCACCTCTCTCCGAAGCATTCGTGGGGGTCCTTAGGGTAAGTTCATCATCCTCCAGTGGGGCCTCGGCATACTGAGCAATTTTGCTCAGTTCAGGCCAACCCAGCAATTTGCCGATCCGGCCTGGACGCTGTTGATTTGGCTGTTCCTGACGCAAACTCACGGCGTTCATGGGATCCGGCTGGCTGGTTCCGGCGCGCACAAATCGATCGAAGAGCCACCGGCGGCCTTCGCCAATTCGGCGACTGCGGCGCCGAGGGCGCCTGATGTGCCACGCACCGCAACATTCTTTTTCTTGTGGACCTGCTGAGCTTTTCTGATCAGCTTTGGGGGGCCTCCCCGTTCCATACTTGCTGGGTTGAGTGTCCTGGCCGGCCGGGAGGCCCCTCAAACCCGACCCTCCCCGTCGCCGGCACCCAACGCCCCGGAGGGCGAAATGATCCCTGAACTGACGAATCACCGGCTGATCGTGGGCGCGATTGCAATCGTCCTGATCATGCTCGTTGCGGTGGTGCTGTACCTGAGAAAACGCAGAAAAACCACTGCGGGCCTGCGCGCTCGCTTCGGGTCCGAATACGACCGGGCCGTCCTCACGCATGGGTCCGAAAGCAAGGCCGAAGCGAAGCTGGCGGATCGCGAGACAAGGATGGAGAACCTGAATATCCGCGAGCTCAGCGCGGCGGACCGGGAGCGCTTTACAGCGGAGTGGCATGCGGTGCAATCCCGCTTCGTCGATCGACCAAAAGGGTCTGTCACTGAGGCCGATGATCTGGTGTCTTCGGTTCTGCAGGCGCGCGGCTATCCCGTAGCCAACTTCGAACAGCGTGCCGCGGATATTTCCGTCAACCATCCGCGCCTGGTGGAATGCTATCGCTCTGCACACGCCGTGGCGGTGCCCCTGGGTCGAGACGAAGTCAGTACGGAAGACCTGCGAACCGCGATGATCGAGTACCGCTCGCTCTTCGATGAGCTCGTCGAGGTCAACACACCCGGCGAAATCGAAGCCGTCGCATAACCACGCATTTTTACCTGAAGCAGAAGGAGTCTGAAGTGCTTATACTCATTATCGTTTTGGTGCTGGTTTTCGGCCTGGGCGGCGGATATTTTGGTTACAACCGCTGGGGCTATCGCGGAGGCGGCGGTATTGGCCTCGGAACCGTGCTGGTGATCCTGCTGGTGTGCTACCTGCTTGGCGTCTTCCGATAGGGCGGCGAGGATCCCCCACCGCGCTTCAACCTGCAGCACTTACGAGCCTCGCCCGCAATTACGACTCGGCAGGCGGAGTGCCCTGGATCGGGGGTTTAGCCGCGTTACGGTCCGGTAGCTGATCGAGCAGAACCACGTTCAGCAGCGATTTGTGAACGTGGATGCCGCCGTTGTACTGGATAAAACCCAGCTTGCGAAAGCGGTTCATGAAAAAGCTCACGCGGGATCGCGTGGTGCCGATCATCTCCGCCAGCGTTTCCTGCGAAATCTTCGGGATCACCGTTACGGGGTGACCCGGCTTGCCGAATTCCGCCATCAACAGCAGAATGCGCGCCAGTCGCTTCTCGCTGGAATTGAACAACTGATCCACGAGATCTGCCTGCACCCGCATACTTCGTGCCAGCAGAAACGATAAGAAAAGATCGGAGAACGTGTGCTCCTCGTGCATCACGCGGATCATCTCCTCTCTCTCGATCTTCAGCGCGGTGCAGGCAGTAATCGCCGTCGCCGTTGCCATGCGCATTCCGCCCACCGCAGCCAGCGATTCCTCCCCGACAAAGTCTCCGTCGCCGAGCAGCGTGATCGTAGCTTCTTTGCCGTTCGTTGAAACAACCGTGAGTTTTGCGCGGCCCTGCTGCAGATAGAAAATCGAGTCGGCGGCATTTCCCTGCACAAAAAAGGCCTGTTCCGGCTTCAGCTGAACAATTTTCCGTCCCAGCCCGGCGCTTGCCAGAAATGCCCCAGCGTCAAAAGGTGGCATCTTCAGCTCAACCATTCCCACCCCCCTTTCCGGACCGAGGTTACCCAGTCAACGTGCGACGCAGCGGCAAACGCATCCACGCTTGAAGTGAACAAGGAGTGCTTCAGACCATTATAGATTCACCGTCGGCACTCCGGCAGGCCTGTGGTTTTGATTTGGTGGTAAATGATCCCGCCTCAGCTCGGGCGCCGCCCGGCGGTGATTTCCGTCACTCCTCGCGCAAGAGTGCCTGGAAACCTGCGGCGGCCGGCCCGATTGGCCCTCGAAGAAGCCTCGCGCGGCGTGGCCGGGTGCAACCCCTGAGCAAAAGACTCCAGAGCAAATCGGTTCGTGATGATCAGCGCCGAGCCATGCAGGTCGATCAGCCGCCGCTGTCGAAGTTCGGCCATCGCGCGACTCACCGTCTCCCTCGTCACCCCGATGCACTCCCCCATCTCTTCGTGCGTCAGAGGAACGCTGACGCTCGTCCCGCGCCCGGTCGTGCGCCCCCCGTCTGCCGACCACTCCAGCAGGAGCCACGCCAGTTTTATCGTTGCCGACGATGACAGGCCCATGATCCGCATTCGTTCGCGCGCTCGACTCATCTCCACACTCAACTCGCGTGCTACCCCCTGATATACAGCGGGATACCGCACCAGAAAATCCAGAAACTCATGGCGGCGAATCGATGCGATCCTGCACGGATGCACAGTCTCCGCCGTCACTTCATGGCAGTTGCCGCGCAGTACTGACGTTAGCCCCAGCAACTCCACCGGCCTTGCGATCCACAGGATCAGCCGCTTCCCATCGCTCGAGTTCACCGATATCTTTGCGCAGCCTTCCACCAGAATCAGCATGCTGCTGGCTTCCCCCTGCTCCTCGAACAGCATCGCGTGCGCCGGATAACAAACCACAGACACGTAGGCCTGAAATGCCTGCAAAGCGTCGGAGGCCAAGGAACTGAAGAACTCGCCCACGTTGTGCTGTCGCGTATCGCCCTGGTCGGTCTTTTGCGTCGATCCCATGTCGGCTCATCTCCCCAGTCCACCAGCAACCCCCCAACGGACCCTTGCAATCTTCGGTGGTGCCACACACTTCGACTGCCTGACAAACTGAGACAAGCCTGATTTCCAGGTCGCACATCGTGCCTTGGGGATACCGAGGGAGGGCCGCAGACGAAGTATTCCACTCCCTCAATTCCCAGACTGTGCAATTTTGCTCACGCTTAGGTGTGCCTGGAGCCAAAGCGCGTGAGCGGGACAGCCCGGCTGGAAGCTCTCTCACGCAAAAAACGATGGATCCTGCGACGGCAGGGTCGTTGCCGTCATGGTTCCAGCGTGACACCCGGTATCTGTCGTCCAGCCGGGGAAAAACCCCGCCGCTCGCTGCGCTCCATTGAGTGAGCCGTATTGACCAGCGCTGAACCGCGCATGATGGGACACTGTGGAACGGGGTTTCGTTTGATGCCCGTACTGAGGTGACCGATGCCCAACCCAAAGGCAAGACTTCTCGTGGTAGACGATGACGCGCTGGTTTGCAAAAACATGTCGATAATCTTCAGCGCCCTCGGCTATTCGATCCGGACCGCCCCAGACGGTTTTTCTGCTTTGGCTGCTATCAGGGATGAGATTCCTGACATCATTCTCTCGGACCTGAATATGCCCGGCATGTCCGGATTTGAATTGCTCTCCGTGGTCCGGCGCCGGTACCCGTCCATTCGCGTAGTCGCCATGAGCGGCATGTTGACTGGCACGGCCGTACCTCCGGGCGTTGCAGCCGATACCTTTTACGAAAAGGGATGCCACCGCCCGCATTTGCTGCTGGGGGCGGTAGAAGCGATGACGCACCCAACGAAATCACAGGCAGCTCGTATTTCCCTGCGCTCCGATGCCCCCATGTGGATTCCGACAAACGGCCACGATCCCTCGGGAGAACCCTACGTCATCATTTCTTGTCCGGAGTGCCTCAGGACCTTCCCTCAGGTTCTGGATAAGAAACCAGCCTCAACGCGCAATACAGAATGCGCCCACTGCTCGAACCCCATTCAGTACGCGATTGTCCACTCCCTCGATCCTTTGCCGGCCGCCGCGCAGTTGTGAGCGAAACCATCCCCCTCCGATCAGCTGTGAGCCATATTGAACAGACATGCATCGTGGTTGTCCTTACCCTCATTCCGAGTACTACCTCTTTAGGCCCGCCCTCCATGACTGTGAGGCGGGCCCTCTTTTGGTTCCGAGCCGCATGCCTAAGCTTCCGGCTGGTCGGTGAATCGTCCGGAACCACCCTCGCGAGTGAGTTCTGCCCAGGGCGGATTAACCACTCAATTACTAACCTCCCTAACGGCATATGACCCGTTTGTGGGACTAACCCTGTTCAATACTGCTCAGTGCGGACCTCGGCGCGATGCCACTCTTTGGGTACGGGCGAAGTCCAGATGCCCCCGGAGGTGCGCATGCTCTACCTCACACCAGGTCTTCTCTTAGTCGACGATGAAGCGCTGCTTCGCACATGTCTTTCGGAAATGCTCATCGCAGCCGGCTATTCGGTGCGAAATGCCTCCGACGGCTTCTCCGCTTTGGGCGCAATCCGGGACGAGCTTCCCGACCTCATCCTCAGCGACCTCAACATGCCCGGCATGTCCGGCTTTGAGTTCCTCTCCGTCGTCCGCCGCCGCTTTCCCTCCATTCGCGTCATCGCCATGAGCAGTGGATTATTGGGTCTCCCGCATGGAGTTGCCGCCGACGCGTTCTATCAAAAAGGAACCGACCCCGCCTTCCTCCTTCGCATCGTGGAATACATCACTCGGTCAGGCCAATCGCTGGTCAGCCGACGCACCCGTCTCCAGGCCCCGATCTGGATTTCATCCAGCGGACACAATGCTTCTGGAGAAATGTTCGTCACCATTACCTGTCCCGAATGCCTCAGGGCCTTCCCCCGGACTCTCGAGCAGAGCGCCGCTACCACTCTCGAAACCAGGTGCGCCTGGTGCCATATCCCGATTCATTGTGCGATCGTCCACTCCGCCACAGCGGCCTGAGATCCGCGCCCGAGCGCTCACACTCTCACAGCAGTTGCCGTCAGCGATCGGCCCTTCGACAGGAATCGCGGCCTTCTGCAGACTTCTCGGCTCTCCCGCCTTTCTGATTGCAAAGAAGCACTCGCCGCGCCCGTTGTGGCTGGGTGATGAGCAGAACGTGTTCGCCATTCAGGCGCGTTTTTGCGCCACTCCCTCCTTCGTAATTGCTGTTTCCGGTACTCCTGTACCGGTTTTCCTCCCAGCCGCGTCCAAAGCAGTAACTCCCGTCTTCCCTTTTGGGTAGCGGAGTGGTAGAGGTAGGTATGGATACCGCGCGCGCCACCGAAGCACAGCCCCACATCCCGGCTTCGCGCGGTCTGCGACCTCCAGCGGGGGTCGATCATCCAACGATCATCAGCGTCAGGAACCTCTGCAAGGAATACCTCACCGGCCGCGGTCGCCTCACGCTTTTCGACGGACTCTCCTTCGACATCCTGCGCGGCGAAATGCTCGCCATCGTTGGCCAGTCCGGTGCCGGCAAGAGCACCCTGCTGCACATCCTGGGCGCCCTTGATACCCCTTCCGCGGGCGACGTATACTGCGCCTCAACTCAGCTGCGCTCGCTCACTCCATCCCAGGCAGCCACCTTTCGCAATCGCGAAATCGGCTACGTCTGGCAGTTCCATTACCTCCTGCCGGAATTCACCGCGCTGGAGAACGTTGCCATGCCTCTGCTCGCCAGAGGCGAATCGAAGGCTTCGGCCCTCAGAAGTGCGGAGAAGTGGTTGAACGAAGTCGGACTCGGGGATCGGACCACCCATCGCGCCGGAGAACTCTCCGGCGGCGAACAACAGCGCGTTTCCATCGCCCGCGCCCTGATTACGCAGCCCCAGGTCCTTCTCGCCGACGAGCCCACCGGCGATCTCGACGGAGCCACCGCCGACCTGATCTTTTCGCTCATTCAGGGCCTGCACCAGCTCCATAACCTCACTTCGGTCATCGTCACCCATAACCAGGCGCTTGCGCGCCGATGCACCAGGATTCTCCGGCTCGACAAGGGCCGCCTGAACGAAGTTGCTCCGTTGGCTCTCTAGGCAACGGACCGTTGGAAGTCGGGTTTGTAACAACAGCGGGACCGGCGTCGAATGCTGGATAATAAGGATAGCGACGGCGCTCTCGCACAGTGGGATGGATGCGGACGAATGCACCAGCCTCAGGGCCGCCCGCGATTTGGCCCCAGCTTCTTGGCAAGGGCGGCGGTTCGAGCCTCAGCCGTTTTTTGAGGCTCATAAGAACGAAGAGTCCCGAGTGCCCTCGGGCTTGCCGGCAAACGACTGGCATCCATGGGGCAAACGGAGCCTCTCAGAGGGATCATGTTCGAACGCTATACAGAAAAGGCACGCCGCGTCATCTTCTTCGCAAGATATGAGGCCAGCCAGTTCGGCTCTCCGTACATCGAGACCGAACACCTTCTCCTCGGACTTCTGCGCGAAGACAAAGCCCTCACCAACCGCTTCCTTCGCTCCCATGCCTCGGTTGAATCCATCCGCAAACAGATTGAAGGCCACACCACCATCCGCGAGAAGGTCTCGACCTCCGTCGATCTCCCTCTCTCCAATGAGTGCAAGCGGGTGCTCGCCTACGCCGCTGAGGAGGCCGAGCGCCTTTCGCACAAGCACATCGGCACCGAGCACCTGCTCCTGGGCCTGCTCCGCGAAGAAAAGTGCTTCGCCTCCGAGATCCTCCACGAGCGCGGCCTCAAGCTTCTCGCCGTCCGCGAAGAACTCGCCCGCGCCACCCAGGAGAAAGTCCCCCAGCAGCAGCGCAACCGCGAGTCCTCGCTCCTGGCCGAGTTTTCCCGCGACCTCACCCAGGCCGCCATGGACTCCCAACTCGATCCCCTCGTCGGCCGCGATCAGGAATTGGAGCGCGTCGTCCAGATCCTCTGTCGCCGCACCAAGAACAACCCTGTCCTCATCGGTGAGCCCGGCGTCGGCAAAACCGCCATCGTCGAAGGCCTCGCCCAGCGCATCTCCGACGGCGACGTTCCGAGTTTCCTCGCCGACAAGCGCGTCCTCGCCCTCGACCTCTCCCTCATCGTCGCCGGCACCAAATATCGCGGCCAGTTCGAAGAGCGCCTCAAGACCATCATGAAAGAGCTGATGGAGAATCAGAACTCCATTATCTTTATTGACGAGCTCCACACCCTCGTCGGCGCCGGATCCGCCGAAGGCTCGCTCGACGCCGCCAATATCCTCAAGCCCGCGCTCTCCCGCGGCGAAATTCAATGCATCGGCGCAACCACCCCCGCCGAATACCGCAAGTCTATCGAGAAAGATCGCTCCCTCGAGCGCCGCTTCCAGGCCGTCAAGGTCCCACCGCCCAACGAAGAAGACGCCATCAAAATCATCAACGGCATTAAGGACCGCTACGAGAAATTCCACGCCGTCAGCTACACCGACGAAGCCATCAACTTCGCCGTAGCCCACTCCAATCGCTACATCTCCGACCGCTTCCTGCCTGACAAGGCCATCGACCTCATCGACGAAGCCGGTGCCCGCGTGAAGCTGCGCCAGACTTCGCTGCCCGAAGAGATCACCGAAGTCCAAAAGCGCATCAAGTTCATCGTCCACCGCATGGAGAACGCCATCGCGAACCACGAGTTCGAAAAGGCGCGCTTCTACTCCGACGAAGAACGCAAAGAGCGCGATAACCTCCGCGCCCTCCGCGACAAATACCACCTCGACGACTCCACCGCCGGCATCGTCGGCCGCGAGGACATCGAGGACGTCGTCAGCCGCTGGACCGGCGTTCCCGTCACGTCTATTAAGGAAGAAGAAACGCAGAAGCTGCTCCGTGTGGAAGAGGAGCTGCACAAGCGGGTCATCTCCCAGGACAAATCCATCTCGGCTTTGGCTCGTGCCATTCGCCGCTCGCGCGCCGGACTCAAATCGCCTGCCCGCCCCATCGGTTCGTTCCTCTTCCTCGGACCCACCGGCGTCGGCAAAACCGAAATGGCCCGCACCCTCGCCCAGTTCCTCTTCGGCAGCGAGAAATCCCTCATCCGTTTCGATATGTCGGAGTTCATGGAGAAGCACTCCGTCTCGAAGCTCATCGGTTCGCCTCCGGGGTACGTCGGATACGAGGAGGGCGGCCAGCTCACCGAGCGCGTCAAGCGTTCCCCCTACTCCGTCGTCCTGCTCGACGAAATCGAGAAGGCCCACGCCGACGTTTTCAACATCCTGCTCCAGGTCTTTGAAGACGGTCAGCTCACCGACGGCCTCGGCAACACCGTCGACTTCAAGAACACGATCATCATCATGACCTCGAACATCGGCGCCCGCCACCTCCAGCGCAAGCAGGGGCTCGGCTTCCAGAGCGACCGCGAAGACCTCGTCATGGAGAAGATCGAAGACCTCGTCATGAACGAAGTCAAGCGCACCTTCAACCCCGAGTTCCTCAACCGCATCGACGAGATCATCCTCTTCCAGTCGCTCACCGACGCAGATCTGATCCAGATTCTCGAGCTGCTCGTCCAGCAGCTCAACCAGAACCTGGCGCAGAAGGCCATCACCATCTCCGTCACCGAAGACGCCAAGAAGTGGATCCTCGAAAAGACCCTGGTCGACCGCAGCTACGGAGCCCGCCCGCTCCGCCGCGCCCTCCAGCGCTACGTCGAAGACCCGCTCTCCGAAGCCCTCATCGCCGGCGGCATCGCCGAGCGTCCCGCCTTCCTCGAGGTCTACCTTGACAACAACCAGCTCTTCTACCGCCCCGTCGCCAAGGACGGCGAAGAGAAAACCGTGGGAGCCCTGCTGGTCAATTAACCAGCCTCGAACTGAACCGCAGGAAAAGGCCCTGTTCCGAAGGAACAGGGCCTTTTTCCACCCCGGGGCGCGGCCAGGTTCACCCCACAGCAAGTAGCTAAGGCCTTTTCCGCCCATACATCAATCGAATCGGTTTCGCCTTCCGCACAAAAGTAAGGGAGGAGTCGTATCACCCGTCCCTTTTTGGGAAAAGCCAGACCGCTGCCCAGCGTTCTGGTCGGCATTAGCTCCATCTCGAACCGTCAAACCAGGAGACCCCTCACTCCATCCGCGTCGCCGTCAGCTCCACCTGCATCTTCCCCTTGCTGTCCAGATCGTCAGCCGAAAACACCACCGTCGGCTTCCCCACCGGAATCAGCACCACCGAATCCCACCGGTTCTGCCGGATTACCGGGTCACCGACCGGCGATCCAGCAACCAGATGCTGCTCCTGCGCCAGGCTGCTCACCTCTGCGGACAGGTTGAAACTCACCTTGTCGCCCACGTCCTTCACCTGCCGCACGTCGAAGTTCACACCCAGGTCGAGATACTGAAACTGCGTCGACCCACTCGCGGTTCCTGTCGCGATCGGGATCCTCGACCCCGTTCGAATCTGCTGCCCTCCAGGACGCCCCGTCACGATCATTGCAATGTAACTCCGCGAGTTGTCCACCTTCCCCGCATCGTTAATCTCCTCCAGCGTGAAGTTCAGCCGATAAAAATGCTCCGGCGGATTGGCCTCACTCGTCGACGCCTTTGCCGAATCCTGCGCCCGCAACCCCGGCGACACCAGCAAACTCACCGCGACCGCCACCCATATCGCTGTCCTCTTCATACGCTTCACCTCTCTCTGTCCTTTTCCTGTTGGTTGGAACCCTGCTTCTCCCCGTCATCCAGCGGCGCAATCTTCAGCTCCGCAATCACAATCGGATCGCCCACATGCTTCTGCGCTTCGATCACCTGTTGCTGCACCTTCGCCGGCACATCCCTGGTGAATGCCACCAGCGCCTGCTCCTCTGCACTCAACGGCCGCGGCATCGGAAACACCTCCATCCTTGGCAGATGATTCTCCGCTTCCGCCCACGATTCTCGCTCAGCCGTTCTGCCGTTTTGAAGGGGCACAGCTTCAGCTGTGCCATTATGCTGGCCGAAGATCTCCGGCTTCAGCCGCCGAGGCATGTTCTCTTCCCCATTGTTGGCTTTCATGCCTGGATACGGGGATTGAGTCGTAGCTGAAAGAGTCACACCAGGCGCCTTCGGCTTCCACGCAATCTCCGGCCTCTGCGGACTCCGCATCCCCCAAACCATCCCAACCAGCACCATCACCGCCAAACCCGCCGCAACAGCCGCGCCCCAAACCCACAACACCCGCCGCTGCGACTCCGACTCCCGCGCCCGCGACAGTACACGCGCCAGCACCACCTGCGCTTCCGGAACCTCCCCCGGCTCCGCATAACTCCGCAGCGCGCGGTCGATCAGCGCATCGTAGCGATCACCCATCTCCTCATCCCCGCGCATATCGCCGCTCCTCCATCGCCGCCATCTTCTCCCGCAGCATCGCCCGCGCCCGCATCAGTCTCGTTCGAACCGTCCCCTCAGCCATGCCCATCGCCGCCGCAATCTCCCGCGAATTCATCTCCACGGACAACGCCAGCACCTGCCTCAACTCCTCTGGCAAACTATCGATCAGCCGATGCACCGCCGCCGCCCAGTCCCCCGCCGCCACCCTCTCCTCTGGACTGAGCCCCGCATCGGCAAGTTCCTCGATCCCGGGTTCGTCTTCCGGCTGAGATCCTCGATCCGAATGGCGGCGTAGCCGCGTCTGTCTGGACGACCAGTCCACGGCCAGTCGCCACGCACTCCGCGCCACGTACGCCTTCTCATTCCGCAAACCCCGCCACGCCCGCGCCCGCCAGATCTTCAGGAACGCCTCCTGCGCCGCGTCCTCCGCATCGTGCGCATTCCGCAGCACCGCCCATGCCACCCGATAGGCGAATCTCCACTGCCGCTCGACCAGACCTGCGAACTCCGCCTCGTCCTCCGGTCGCACCCGCCGTGGCTCCTCGCCCCTTCATCCGCAAAGACGCCCCTGCACGATCCACTGTTCACTTTTTTGAACCGTGACGTGGACCCGGTGCCCGGCGCCCGGTGCTCTGTGCCCGGTTTTCCGGCTCTTGCCTCGCTCGCCGCTCTCCGCTAAGCTGGCGCCCAGCCGCTATCTTTCACCCGAGGTGTTCCCTGATGGACCAGCACAATCTCAACATGATGATGGGCATGATGAGCGTCTTTGGCGTCATCGCCCTCATCGGAACCGCGATCTACATCGTCCCCTTCTGGTTCATCTTCAAAAAGGCGGGCTTCTCTCCCTGGCTCTGCCTGCTGCTTCTCCTGCCCCTGGTCAACATCGTCATCCTCTACGTGCTGGCCTTCACCGAATGGAAAGTGGTGCCCGTAGCCCAGCCACCGGTCTACATCCCTCCCCAGGCGTGACCGCCGACGGGCGAACCTTGGCTCCCGGCTCCCGGCTACTGGTTGAACTGCCGCAGGTGATGATCGATGTGCTTCCACACCAGCGCGTTCCACTGGCCATAGCTCATGCTCCCCAGCAGGAAGTGATCCGGCGCCCGGCCCGAGGGCATCGCTGCCATCTCCTCGACCGCCGCCACCACCCGCCGCCGGTTCGCCTCGAAGTCCCCGGGCTCCGCCGCCAGCAGCTCGCGCGGAGCCTTCGCGCCCTTCGGCATCGGCACCACATAGATCGCCAGGTGCTTGACAGGGAAGTGCCGCAGCAGCGCCGGACCAAGCCCCGGACCCAGGCGCGGGATGGTTCGCCGCCCTAGGCCCTCGTCCAGAGCGTCGCCCAGGTGGCACATCATCCGCGGCGCGTCGAACCTTCCCCACTGCGCCCTCGACTCCGGCGTCACCCGCGTCAGCCGGTCGACCAGCGCCTTCCGATCAGCCTCGTTCCTTAGTGTCGGCATGGAACCCTCCGACTCCGCATCTTACCGGACCCGCCCGGGAGCTGGGAGCCAGGAGCTGGGAGGCTGGGAGCGAGGAGCTGGGAGCCGGGAGGCGGCCGCTGGTGGTAGGTAGCAGGTACCCGGTAGCCGGCGGGTTTTGGGGCGGCTGGGGGGTCGACCCCTCCGCATGGTGTTCATTTCACGCAACGGGCCGTCAGCCGAGACCCCCTCCTGATATCGAGCTGGTTAACCGGCCTCGGAGCCCCCTCCTCCTCCTCCCTCCTCCCTCCTCCCTCCTCCCTCCTCCCTCTTCGCTCTTCGCTCCCAGCTCCAGGCTCCCCGCTGCTTCTTCGCCTTATCTTCGCTATACTCTCGGGATGGGCCTTGAGATCGGCGGCACCACAGATCGTCCCGACTGGCCCAAACTCGGGCCCTCCCTCCTCATCGCCACCTGCCTCATCGTGGCCATCCGCACGGCGAAGTGGACGGCGCTCGCCGACCCTCGCCTCAGCGGCAGAGAACTCGAGCAGGAGATCGACTTCGCAGCGCATCTGGCCGGCCGCGTCCTCGCTCGCCTCATGCGGTCCAACGAGGTCCTCTTCCCCCAACGCAAGGAGCCCTGGTACAAGCCGAACGGTGAGGACCAGCCGAAGTAGCCGCTCTCTGCTCCGCGGAGCAGCGTTACCTCCGGCAGTCTCAGATTTCTAAAGTACTGTGGGCCGGGAAGTTCGGCGGAGTTAGACTGCAACTGCTCCATCCCTGAGGCCCATTTTGCCCGAGTACGATAAGCGCTCTGTCTCCGAAATGATCGGGGAGTTTGTCCGGGAGATCGCCGTCCTGACCCTGGTCTTTGTTCCGCTCGAAGCGTACCGCGGCGTCGGCTGGAAATGGTATTGGGTTGGGCTGGCAGTTGTGGCTACAATTGCAGTTGCGATCTTCATCTTCGCGGTGGGTGTCAGCATCGAAAGGCGCAGACCATGATCAACCTGGGCATCGGAATTGCAGGGTTCGTAGCAGCGGCGCTCCTTTTGCGGTCGGTTGCGCTCCGTGCGATGGAAAAGGAACGGCGGAGCCGAGCGAGCGCGGCGCAGGAGATCGACGTCCACATTCGCACCGAATCGCCCCAGGCCGAGCTCCCCTTCATCCAGGGAGAAATCATCCGCATCGGCAAAGTCGCCACCCGGTAATCAGTAGTAGTCCGTCTCTGGCTTTGACAGGGTTGCGCATTTCCGGTCGATCGGCTCAAACTGGAATGCCATTGAAAAACGGCGGCTTTTCCTCTCGGCGAGGGAAGAGAATTCTTTCCAGCAAATCCTTCAATTCGGCCTTGATTGTGTACATGGTGAGCCCATCCAAGGGGGAGTGGGAACTCTCTATAAGCCCTCCCTGAATCAGCGGCCGACTCAAACCGTTGAAGTCGATTCCCCCGGAAGGATTAGATAGCGCCGGAGATATGGCGTCGTTCCTCGTCGAGCCGCCTTTGAGCAATACAAATCTGAGAAAATCGCGCTGTCCAGTTTAGAGCATCTATCACTGACCTCGTGTGCTGCTCCTGAATGCTTACGAAGGCGTCTTTCGCGGTTGCCTCAGGTGCTTGGGTTCTCTCCGCGATCTGATACCCAAGCTCGGTCAGTCTCCAAACAACGCCCGACACCCATTCCAGGATTCCCATCTCCCGAAATCTTTGAATCGTAGCCCGCCATCTTGCATGAGTTCTCGCGGTTCCGTCCGAAAACTCCGTCTCCCCGGCGCGAACTCCGTACATGCCGAGGTCTTCGTCGCAGATGATCGCGCCGTCGTCTGCAAATGCTGCCGTTAAAAGTCTGAGTTCGTCCGCAGTAAGCTCAATGGCTTTGCCCCCCTCGTCTCCTGCGGGTGGGACAAGCCATATGTAGCGACCTTGGTTAAGCTCGATTGCGAGATGCTGGTTAAAGTCTCGCCTGAAATCGTCGATACTCCGAAAGGTCGCATATAGGCCCATCGCTTGGCACTCCTCTCGAAAATTCTTTACCGACTCGTATTGTTCCGCGTTGATCTCACTCGGTGGAACAGGGGCATCGGAGAAATACACCTTAGGGAAGGTCTGCGCAACCCGTCGCTGTGAAGCTGGCTTAGGCTGACAAGGACCGCAGAGTCGGTGAAATCGACGGGGGGGTGCTGCCCGGTGGCTCTGGTGGCTCGGAACCCGCTGTTTCCGCGGGTTCCGAAGACACTACGCCCCGAGCGGAGCCAGCCGTCTGCGGTGCAGGTACAGGTTCGC